>OHAI01000032.1_pt1 | contig 74597 bp, 84 predicted proteins | sample 1577091 | NCBI WGS metagenome assembly OHAI01 (sample SAMEA3541548, study PRJEB24748) | human gut metagenome | biome: human gut; feature: human-associated habitat; material: faeces | place: China | collected 2012
CATCCTTGTATTGCAGGGCAGTAATGGCATCTTCGATAGCTTTCGCCATTGCATCCACTTCGGTCTGCTCCGTAAGGTTCTTACCACGGGTCACAGCATTTACAGCGGCTTCCACGCCGGTGAAGTCCTTGTAGTCATCCTTCTTCAAAGCGTTTGCTTTGGCAATGGCTGCATCAACCTTTGTGTAATCAGCATCCTTGTATTGCAGGGCAGCAATGGCATCTTCAATAGCTTTCGCCATCTTGTCTACTTCAGATTGCTCCGTAATATTTTTACCACGGACAACAGCTTTGACAGCGGCTTCCACACCGGAGAAGTCCTTGTAGTTATCCTTGTTCAGTGCATTTGCTTTGGCAATGGCTGCATCTACCTTTGTGTAATCAGCATCCTTGTATTGCAGGGCAGTAATGGCATCTTCGATAGCTTTCGCCATTGCATCAACCTCTGTTTGCTGGGCTTTGTTTTTTGCTCGGTCAACAGAGTTAATGGAATCTTCTACTGCAGAATAATTTGTATAAAGGCTGCTATCAAGAGCCGTTGCCCTTGCGATGGCTGCATCGACAGCTGTGTAATCAGCCAACCTGTTTGTTAAATCCCAACTAAAAGTCGGATGTTCTATTCCTTCTACCCATACAACTCCCTGTGAGGCATTGTTTTGCAACAAAACGAGAATATCATTATCTGTAAAATCAGTTATCGCCTTTGCACAAGGTGTCGGATCAAAGCTTGTGTCAATAGCAAGACTACCCTTGTCTAATTTCGTAATGACATGATACCCATTATCACTTTCTTTATAAAAACAGTCAGCAACTGTTGGGGTTCCTGTCAGATGAGCAATTACAGCAGTATATTCCTTTTCCGCACTTGATAAGTCGCTGCTTACCATCATGCAGTTATTGATTTTAACATTTTCTTCTACATTATTGTTGTAACCAACAGCCAATAACCCTCCAACTGTAGACTCCGGATCTTCGCTAACGATTGAGCCATTAAACCAACAGTCTGAAATCACAGAAGTTTTGTTAGCATTTAACCATTCGCCGACCAATCCTCCGACACTATCACTAGATTCGGATTTTCTGCTAATGATGTTTGCGTCAGAACCACATCCAACAATTTGTGTACCTTGCATGCATGATCCTGCAATTCCGCCTATGCTTCGCCAACCATTGACACTTTCTACAGTGCCAGATGTATAACAGTTTATGATCTTGCCGTTTTCTACCAATGCAGCTATGATGCCTACATGCATACTGTAATCATTGGCGCTCAAATCCGCATCTACAACATTCAGATTCTTGATTACACCGCCCTGCACATAGCCAAAAAGCGAGTCGAAAGAATCGTTGCCTATCCCATGACGGTTCAAGTTGTATATCGTATGTCCTTGTCCGTCAAATGTTCCTTTAAAGAAATAACCGTCGTCTACATTTCTGTTTGTAATCGGTGTCCAAGGATAATCTCCAAGGTCTAAGTCGTAGTCTAAATATATAATCTTATTATCAAATGTGTTACCTGTAGATGCACCAGTATCAATTCCAATATTTGTGAGTTCTGCAAGTCCCGCCAACTGCTCTGCTGTTTTGATATGAAATTCTGTATCAGTTTCATTATACCAGCTTGTATCAGATGTTCCGTCCCAAACATCTACCTCATTTTCCGCAGCAAAGGCTACGGTCGGTATCAATCCAGCTACCATTACAAGACAGATAAAGACTGCCAACATTTTTTTCTTCATAACAGTTCCTCCATTTTTTAATTGCCCACTATTTACTTTCTCCGGCAGCGGACACGCCGAGAAAAGATGTGTTTACGGGTGGTGGTTAGGACTTCAATATCAAACCACCATCCTTCCGGCAAACGCAAAAAGCCGAAGCCAAGGCATAATGCGCCCTGTCTCCGGCAATTGGTTCGTTATAAATTGTATAAAATAAGACTTGACATGCTGAAAAAACGGCGCTATGCTCCTGCCAAGCCGAGCCGAGCCGACAATGATTGTCACATTTCCGTTTGCCATAGTCAAGTCCTCCTTCAATAATTTCTAAGGCAAAAGGATATGAATCCCCCTACCACATAGTTATACAAAAATATTTTAGCAGATTTTCACAAAAATTTCAAGTAGTTTTCAGAATATTGCTATCATCTTTTTTTCAAAGCATTGCCTTCTTCCATTACTCACGGAACTTTATGACTTCTTGAATAGTACCCGAAAAGGAAAAGACACCGTCTGTGACAGCGACTTTTCTTGCTTAGTATTAACAGTATATAAGCTCACTGGAAACGATTTCCATAGCAGCGCTACGGATGTTGTTCATTCTCTGCACCCACAGCGTTTGGTTTTCCGCTTTGAGGGCTTCCGTTACGCCCTCTTTTTCGGAAAGCTGTTTTACCAGCCGAGAAAACAATGCTTCTGCCTGCTGATGGATTTTTGTACAGTCGGTGTTGCAAAATCTCTGCCTTGTGCTGTTCGGATAAAACTCTTTGCCGCATTGTTCGTACACGCGCTTTGGGTACTTATGACCGTCATTCGCCGCCCAGCGTTCCACCTTGGTTTTAGCTCTATGCGCAGCATTGCTCTCACGCTGCCGGTTTTTCTTGCACTTGGCTTTTTTCACCACTTCTTGCTCGGCTTTCCGTACTTTTAATTAGTTAATTGTATTCCATAAACTTTTAATTGATTTTGCACGATTAATGTAATCATCTGTAATGTCAGGTTTAAAGAAACTAAATGTTTCATCATAACTATAAACTTCCTTAAAAATACTTTCAGGACTATCCTTAGTAGCTAGTTTTTATATACATCTGTAGGGCTTTTCTCAGCCTCTTCTTGAGAACAAATTAATGCCTTTGAAATAGCAATTGCAGCTTTTGGGTTCTCTTTTAGCCACTGATGATAGACTACTGTCATTTGACGAATCAATAATTATATTTCCAAGACCGGCATTCTCAAAAACTGCTAAATTTGATATAGTTGAAACAACTGCATCAGCATCTCCTGAAGCCAGTAACGTTTGAGCATCTAAAATTGAATTTAACTGGTTGATTTTACTTATATCAACATTATTTTTCTTTGTAACATCTAAGAAGTATTTTTATGATATTGTTCCTAGTGTTACTACAACATTTTTGCCCTCAAGGTCAGAGATACTCTTTATTCCACTGACCTTTCTAGCTAAAAGACCAAAGTTTAATTGTGATGTTGATAGTGCAAAACATTTTAAGTCAAATCCATTACTTACAGCAGTAATTAGTGGAAATTCTGCATATACTGCAACATCAATTTCATTTGCTGCAAAAGCTTCATTTACTGCAGGTCCTGCTTGAGCAAAACCCTTAAGCTCAACAGTATATCCTTCTTTCTTAAGTCCATCTTGTAGATAACCAAGTTTATAAAAATACTGTGCATTATCGAGTAAAGAACTTTCAGCATCTTGTCCTGTTATACCAATTCTAATTACTTTAGTACCGGAAGTGGTTTGCTTGAAGTATCTGAGCCACATCCTTGTGTTGGTTAAATCATATTCGTTATTACCTATAAATTCAATAGGAATAATATTATAAATTTTTCTATATGAAACTTATCATAATTTTTTGTATATACTATATTTATAAATAAAAAAGTTGGCTCATTATGAACCAACTTAATATAACATTCTTTATTTTTTTGATATTAGCTAATAAATATATTCTATCAATGCAGTGTTCAAAGAACTTTTCATATGCACCACATAAACAGTTTAATGACGGTTCACCATTTATAAATGGCTCTCTCCATCTTCTGCAACCACCACGACATAAATACAAATATTTGCATTTTTAACATTTATCATTTATGGGTAAAGAACAACTTACAAAGTTCTTTGCTTTATCTGACTTAATTAAATTATTGAAATCATCATCAATTGTTCCAAGTTTCCACTCATCTGTACAGTAAAAGTCACAAGGATAAACATTGCCGTTACCCTCAACAACAAAGTAACAATTACATTTACCTGACATACCACAGGATTCAGGCATATATCCGGCTGCCATTTGTACCCAATTAGAGAATATTCTTATATCAATATTACTACTATGTACATAATCATTATACCAAATATCAAATAGCTCACAGAGAAATTCTCCATATGTATTAGCATCTAAAGACCATTCTGACTTTGTATCACTATCATCAAGACAAGGTATATATTGTTGAAACTGAAAGCCTTTTTAGCAGATAACTTTTTGTAAAAGCAATAACTACAATTGATATTACAAGCTGATGATGCAAGCTTAATTAAAATACTTGTTGCAGGCATAACCATTCCTCTTTTCTACTTATTATTGCAATTATAAGTTATTGCAAATACTTATACAATTAGAATATTTTTATAAATTTTTCATAGTTCTTTTACATAAATAAAAAATATGTGAAAGTTAATTACCAAAACAACAATATATCAAAATGTTATTGTATAATCTAAATATAATATTTTGTAGATATGTTGGTGTTTTGTATGAAACGCATATTATTAATTCTAATTACTTTATTATTAATACTAACAAGTTGCTTTAGTGCTAATTGTGTTACAAGGACAAGTTATAAATTCCTAAATAACAGTAAGTTATATTACTTTGCTGACAGTAAGAATGACTATATCGTTAGTGTAAAGGATAGAACTGCTGTTGTTAATAAAATAGGTTATGGCTATAGCACTATTAAAACGGATGCTAAAATAACTAAGTGTAATTATGCCGGTAACTATTTTCATTTCTTTTCCGATAGTATAAACGGTAAATTAGGTGTTGTAAGGTTTAATTATAATAGTGGTAAGTATAAAACTATAACTATGAATGATGGCACAAAAACTAGGTGGACACTTTGTTCTGTAGATAAAAGTAATAACTATTATTTTGTGGATTTTAATAATAGGTCTTTGTTACATAAATTTAATTCTAAAGGTAATCCGGTAAATACATATAAATTTGATAGTAACATTAATCAAATTGATACTACAAACGGTACTTATCAATTTGTATTAACCTCTTATGGACTGTGTTATATTAAAGGTAATATTATTTATTCAACATCAAATGATTACAACATATTCCCTATGTCAATGGTTAATGATGAATATTATTGTGGTAACGGAAAAGTGTATTCATTATTTAATACCAATGAATATGGTAGTTACAAAGATAACAGGACTGCTTTATTGTCAAATGGAATTGCAAAAGCAAGTGGTAATAAAATAGTATATTCTGATTTTAGTAGTTCAACTAATAAAGAATATTCTTTTAATTTTAATATTGAATATTTGTATGGTTATAAGGATAGAATTATCGTAACCAAAGGAAGCAATATTTATATTGTAAAAACCGATGAATTAAAAAGTAAAAAAGCAAATACTACTAGGACAATTGAAAATAATAATACTAAAACATATGGTATTTATACTAATGCATATACTATAGGTGATAAATACATTACCGGTGTAAGCCCCAATACAACTATTGCAACATTTAAGAAAAATGTTAGTTATGATGGTTATGATATTGCTTTCATTAAGAATGGCAGTGTAGTTTCAAGTGGTAAAATCGGTACAGGAATGATTGTTAGATTTACAGGAAATAATGAAGTTGTAGAGAGAACTTTCATAATTAAAGGTGACGTTAATTGTACAGGTACAGTGAACAGTAAAGATACTGATACATATATGAACTTTCTACTTGGATTAGAAGGTTTAACTGATGAAGCAATGATAGCTTGTGATATAAATAATGACGGTGTACTGGATAATAGTGACCTAGTATTAATGGCAAAATTAAGAGAATAAAAAAGACCAATGCATGACAATACATTGGTCACAAAACATAAATTAAGGCTTTGACAAATTGTCAAAGCCTTAAAATTTATATATGAATTTTATTAGTCGCTATTTCTTACAAATATTTGAACAAGAAGATTTAAAATCTTAAAGTATAGATGAACAATTGTATAAACTAGGTCAAATGCTGCCATCCATTCATAGCTTTTATCCATCTTTCTTTCAACACATTCTTCAATACCGTTAAAGTCAGCTACTAGGAATATTGCTGCAATAATAATAAAGACAATTGAAGAAATGATACTTACTACGGGATTTGCAAGAATTCCATCAATACCAATTGCAACAATATTTAGACCTGGAATAAAGTGCATAACAATTAGAAGAGAATGCTACCGATAATAATTGAACCAAATAGTATAAACATAAACTTTCTGAATTTTGCAGTTACTTTAATAATTCTAGTAGTATATAGAATTAGCATTGCTAGTTCATATTCTGTATCGACATCAAAATTGAAAGTTATTTTAGAATTCTTATAAGTTAATATTTTTGATTTGTTATTAAAAGTTATTTTTATTGGGTTTGAATATACTACAACTTTGCAAGTAATATTAAATTTCATTTTTTGATTATTTATTTCATTTATTTAAAATTTTTAATCTTATCAATAACTGAACTACAATCTTCAATTTTTAATCTATCACTCAATTTACTTATTATAATATCTAAATTATCATTGTTAACGATTTCTTCTAAAATAGATATGGCAGATAATCGAATATGATAATCATTGTCATTTAATAATAGGAAAATCTCATCAATAACATTTTCACCAAACAAATACAAGCAATATAGACAACTTAAAATACAATCTTTTGACTTATTACAACTTTTAATTTTATATACATATTCTTTAAAGTCATTAGAAATTCCTAAACTATAAACAACATCACCTAATGACATAATTGCATAACTTTTCGCTAAATTGTTTGTTTCTGTTCTAATTGCATTTTGAAGTAATTGAACAGTATTTGCATCACTAAAGACAGACAATGAATCATATACTTCTGTTCTGACATAGTCATTTTTATCTTTAGATAGTCTGCTTAATATTTCAAAACCAAATTCATCAATAGATTTTACCATCAAGGACGCTACTAAGCCTTTTACAAAAGAATTTGAGTCATATGACAATTTCTTTAATAATGATTTTTGCTCATGGGTAAATTCATTAAATTCTTCATAGCTAAGAAACAATTCAATTTTATCTTTTACTACCATATATATTCATATCCTTGTTTTTATAATAATACAAATATATTATACTAAACTGAAAATAGAAAAAATATTAGCATTATATATAACAATATACCAAATTATTTTTACATATTAAACAAAAAGTTCATACAAATCTATGAACTTAATTTTATTTATTTAGTTTTCTTTTTATAATATGTGTTACAAAGTTAAATACAAATATAGCAAATAAACCTATGATAACACCTAAAATTATTGCAGCAAAAACATCACTTGGAAAATGAACAAATAAGTATAGTCTTGAAAAAGTAATTAGAGTTGCTAGAATGATTGCTATAATTCCGAATTTCTTATCAGCATATGTGATTATTACTGCACTAATAGTTGATGCTAAAGTGTGACCTGATGGAAAAGAATAATCTGTAGGATTGCTGACTAATAAAGGAAAATTACTTTCAATCCAACAAGGTCTAGGTCTTGCTACCAGTGGTTTTAACAGTAAATTGCCGATTAATAAACTCATTATTAATCCTATAGAAAGGATAATTCCATATTTGCGATATTTCTTAGATATTAAAAATGCAATTGCAACTATTATCCATATTGCACCACTACTACCCAGTGCAGTTATCTTAGGCATAATAAAATCTAAGAAGTTACATTGTAAATTGTTATGTATCCAATGTAATATTGCAAAGTCTATATTTTGTATTGTATCTAACATTATTTCACCTTATTTCAATTATTATTTTGCTAAGTTAATTTGTGTTGAAAGAAGTGGCACTCCATCTTTTACAAGTTCTAAACTGTCTAGTAACTTTTCTGTGGAGGCAACAATATACTTGCAGTCTGTCGAGAATGAACGATTTTCATTCTGATACATTTTGTGATAGAAAGATAGATTAAAACAATAAGTTTTGTATTTATTTTGTGGTTCTTTTAGCCCAATAACAAAGTTATGAAATATAGGTTGTAAAAGCATTTCATATTTCATATGTTGTGCCATACCACCGGTAAAGAATGCATTATGTGCAAATGTAAAACAATCTGCAATATAATGTACTGCTGTACCTAATAAGAACCATTGATATGGTGTTGATATTGTAGTGCAAGAAAGTTTTTCAACAATTCTGTCAATGTGTTTCTTGCAATTTGGAGCATTGTGACCATGAAGTAATTTGTGCTTTATTGAACCTCTAATATATGTAAATGGATTATAGTCTGGTTCAACACATCCAATAAGAAACCACTTTTCTTTTAAAGGTGATAACTTTATTTTCTTAATATTAAGTAGGTATTTACCCAATAATAGATGATCGTCAGTTTTCAATTTAACTCAACATCCTTTCTGAAACTCTTTAGGTCATTAAGTATAAGTGACTTATTATGATTAATAGGTTTCCATTCAGATTTAGTAAATGGAGCAATTACAGAAATCGGAATATATGTAATCATAAATATCGGAAATGTAAATGCGTACAGAACTTTCTTTATGTTACTACAACAAATTTTCTTCCATTCTGTTATTGTTGTGATAGCATCAATAAAGAACATTGTTAAATACAAATTCAATGCACTTTGTCCAAGTGATAATAAGATTGTTGATACGCTATCACTTTTAATTATACTAACTACTATAGCAAATATATTAACTATTATGCTAACCTATAAAAGAACATTAGCCGGTGTAATATTCATCAACATATCAATGGCTGAAAATCTACCTTTTAAAGAACATTTAAAAAGTCTTTTGCCATACTTACCTAGGATTTGTAAATAGCCTTTAGACCATCATAGTATTTGTGTTACTGATTGTTTGAAACTAGAAAGAAATAGGAATATACAAAAATTGATAAGCATAACAAACAAAGAATACAAGCATAATGGAATAGTTAATCATATTGATTGTATCTATAATATCACCTACCTTAATAAAATAATATATACTGTACAAAAATTCTACTAGTAGTTTTTGTAAGTTCTTTATTTTCTTTTTCTTTCATTTACTTATACGCAAATAAATTAAATAGGTTGGTATTAAATTATATTTTTCAACACAATTATAAAAGTGATATTTGAAATTGTCCTATTAATATGTTAAAACTTAGTAATGTAATTTTTGTTTACAAGAAAGTATGGATAATGATTATGAATGATGCAAAAATATTTTTACTTGATGATAAACAAGAAATTATTAATATGATTGAGCCTGCTTTAAGAAAAGAAGGCTATGAAAATATATTTTCTGCAAATAACATTACTACCGCTGAAAAGCAGTTAAAGAAATAACACCTAATATTATGATTCTAGTTATGTTACCTGATGGTGACGGTTTTGACTTTATGAAAGAAATTCGTAAATCATCTGATATTCTTGTTATCTTTCTTACTGCTAAAGATGAAGAGATTATGACAAAATTATTGGACTTGGTTTAGGTGCAGATGATTACATAACAAAACCCTTCTTAATGAAAGAACTCTGCAGTCATCGAATACTTTTTACATATATGTGGTGTTTTGTACGCACTGTCTGCTACTATTGTTTTTACTTTTGGAAACCTTTCAGTTACTTCTTCATACACATCATCAAAAGCTACACTGTCATGAACATTGCCGGGCGTAACTTCTACTCCTAATATATATCCGTTTTTATCATCATCGAAAGGTGCTTTACCATGTGCTTCTCTGTCGGCGTTAATTTCTTTTAACAGTTTATCGGCATATCTTTTTGCAGCTACAGGCACTTCTGTTTACTCTCCTTTTCTAACATCTTCATCACCATCTTTATTATACCACCATAAACAACAAAAGCCCAGCTTTCGCTGGACTTTTTCGACATGCTGAAAGGTCTGTATTTCTACAGACCTTTAATTATTTATTCACCTAAAATTTTTCTAATTTTAGCAAGTGTATCAATAGTAGTTTTTAAATCTTCTCCATCAATATTAGCGATAATCTTGCTATAAGCACTTACTAAACTTTCTTTCTGGCCATGCATCTCAGAAACTGCCTTAGTTGTAGGAGTGATATATGTTCTTTCTTTTTTATCATCGGTATGCCATTCTACATAACCTTTTTGCTGAAGCTTTTTTACTGCTTTGGAAATGTCAGTAATAGACATATGCATATATTCAGCTAAATCTGAAAGATAAACACCATCTTCAATTTCTGAATTTTCCATACAATGCTTTATGCTATATAAAAATAGATAATCAGCTTTTTCAAAAGTTTTGAATATATTGTCAATATTAATACTTCTTAGAAAGAAATCTTCTTGGATACTACTCAATTACATCTGTCCTCTCTTTTTACATAATCTTTATTTGTTACAAGGCTCTTGTATGCAGGTCTGATAATCTTATCAGTAGTTACAAGTTCCTCAATACGGTGAGCACTCCAACCAACTATTCTTGCAATTGCAAACAACGGTGTGTATAGTTCCTTAGGGATACCCAGCATATCGTAAACAAAGCCACTGTAGAAGTCAACATTAGGACTAACACCTTTGTAAATCTTTCTCTTTTCAGAAATAACCTTTGGTGCTAGTTTTTCAATGTTGTTATATAAAGTCATATCATCATTGCGATGCTTTTCTTCTGCAAGTTGTTCAACAAATTTCTTAAATACTTTTTCTCTTGGGTCAGATAATGAATAAACTGCATGACCCATACCATAGATAAGACCTTGCTTATCAAATGTTTCTTTATTAAGAATCTTTTTTAGATAATTTTCAATTTCATCTTCATCATAGAAATCAGATACATGATGACGAATATCATCAATCATATTCATAACCATAATGTTAGCACCACCATGCTTCTTACCTTTTAGTGATGACATAGCAGCAGCAATAGCTGAATATGTATCTGAACCTGAAGAAGTAACAACTCTTGTTGTAAAGGTTGAGTTATTACCACCACCATGTTCCATATGAAGTAGTAAAGCAATATCAAGAACTCTTGCTTCAAGTTCTGTATATTTTTGATCCGGTCTAATCATACGAAGAAAGTTCTCAGCAATAGAAAGTTCAGGATCAGGTCTATGAATATACATACTACCGTTATTTTCGTAGTGGTTATATGCGTGATACGCATATGCTGCCATCATTGGGAATGTACTAATAAGCATCATACATTGTCTTAATACATTAGAAAGTTCAAGGTTGTCCTTATCTTTATCATATGATGCTAAAGTAAGAATACTTCTAGTCATTGAGTTCATAATGTCAGCAGTAGGAGCTTTCATAATTACATCACGAGTAAAATTAGTTGGTAATTCCATACCGTCAGAAAGAGCGATTTTGAATTTGCTTAACTGACTTTCTGTTGGAAGTTCACCAAATAATAGAAGATATGCACCTTCTTCAAAAATAAACTTCTTACCTGTTGAGCCATTTACAATATCTTGAACATTATATCCACGATAAAGAAGTTCACCATCACAAGGTGTCTTTGCTCCATCAATATATTTAAAGGCAGTAATTTGAGATATATTTGTAAGTCCTGTTAGAACACCTTGACCGTTTTCATCTCTTAAGCCTTTTTTTACACCATACTCTGCATATAAGCCTTTGTTGATTGAGTCATGAGTAACACACAAATCAACATTACTTCTTGCATAATTAAGTAGCTTATCCATAAATAACTCCCTTCGTATAAAGAACTATGAGTTAAGTTCCTTTTCTACATTGTCATTAATTTTGTGTATTATAGATTTAAGTACAGAAATTTCATCTTTTGTGATTTCCTTTTGAATTACATTTTTACAATTACAATACACTTTATCAACTTTATCTATTATATCCATTGCTCTTTTTTCAATAATAATATGCATTATTCTGTGGTCTTTACTATCCTCAGCAAGACGAATATAACCATTCTCTCTTAGGTTATCCAAAGAATGAGAAATATGAGCTTTGGATAAATGAAATATCTTCATTATTTCCTTTGAAGTATCCACATATGGGTGATTATATAAGAACACCAATATATCAACCTCAATAGGTTTTAATTCACAATCGGCTAAAACCGGTTCCATTTTTTTATTAATTAATTTTTTAATCTGTCTAGCAACAGACAACAGTTCATTTGCTTCCATATATTACCTCTTAGTTCGGTAACGAACTATTAAGAAGTATAACACTAATTTGTATAAAAGTCAAGTAAATCAAGGGTTGTACACATAATTTTCACTAAACATTCACTATAATATAATTAATTTTGTACAAATATAAAAATACCGACTACTTTTCTGTAGTCGGTAATAAAATTATTAAAAATCAAGGCCTTAATGGACCATAATAATAACTGGCAGTAGCACCACCATCACACATAAAGTCAGTAACTGTAATGAAAGCACTCTTATCACTCATAAGTAATTCAGCTACATTTGCTACTTCATCAGCAGTACCCGGACGACCTGCCGGACACTTAGCAAACATATTCTTATAGAAATCACCTCATTTCTTTCATAATAGACCTTCATAAATAATTAATTTCTATACTCTAAGTATAAATTAATTTATAAGAAAAATCAATTTGATAATATATATATAGAATAATAAGTAATACTTATATGAAATTAAATTTGTCACATAAGTATTACTTATGAATTATTCATTGAGTTGTTTTTCTAGTATTTTCACAAATTCTTCAATATAAATATTACTGTTTTCCTTTTTCCAGAAAACACAATAGTTTCTTTTAATCACTTCATTATTTCTATATAGAGGAATTTTAGTAATAAGGCTATCATCTTTATATTGATTATTTTCAGTAATAAGAAAGCCTTTCCCACTAATAACCATTATTCTTGCATCTTCTTTATCCTTAGCAAACACTATTTCGCTTGTAACACCTATATCTTGTTTATAGAATGTTTCTTCTGCTTCACTGTCAATTTCACTTGATATAAGAATACAAGGCAAATTCTTTAGTTCTTTTAATGTTACTTTATTTAATTTTGAAATAGGATTACTCTTAGCAACTTCTATATAGCAACTTTTTGTAGTTAATTTATGATTAACATATTCATCAGAAAATGCCCTTCTTTGATCGTTGAAAACTATATCAACAGTACTGTCCTTCAGCATTTTATATAGCTGTTCGTGATTTTCTCTTTTAATATCCAATGATAATTTAGGATATTTCAGTATCATTTCAGTTACTGTATTTTGTAGTTCATTAGTGGAATAATCTTTTAAATACCCTATCTTTAATGTGTTATTTTTATTTGTTGCAATGTTGTATGAATCGCTAACTATCTTCCGGTAGTCACTAACTAAAATTAATGTTTTCTTGTAAAAATATTCACCGGCAGGTGTTAGTGTAAACTTTCTGTTGTTTCTTTCCAGTAACTTAAAACCAAGTTCATTTTCAAGTGCTTTTATTTGTTGAGAAATTGCTGATTGTGATATGTTACACTCTTCTGCTGCTAATGAAAAGCTATTATTCTCTACTACAGAATGAAAATATTGTATTTGTCTTAACATAATACACCTCTTTAAAAAAACAGAGATTATGAAATTAATCATAATCTCTGAAAATTGCTTAATTAAAATTAGTCTTTTGGTAACTTAAAGTCATCAGAAAAATCAAAAGTAGCAAAGTAGTCACCTGGAGTTTCTGCTCTTCTAATTAACTTATGTGAGCCATCTTCCTTTAGTAGTACCTCTGCACTTCTTAGCTTACCGTTGTAGTTGTAGCCCATTGAGAAACCATGAGCACCGGCATCATGAATATAGATAATGTCACCCATATCAATCTTTGGTAACATTCTGTCAATAGCGAATTTATCGTTATTTTCGCATAGGCCACCTGTAACATCATACTTATGGTCGCAAGGTTCATTTTCTTTACCAAGAACAGTAATATGGTGATAAGAACCATACATTGCAGGACGCATTAGGTTTGCTGCACAAGCATCAAGACCAATATATTCCTTATAAATATGCTTTTCATGAATTGCAGTAGCAACCAAAGCACCGTATGGTGCAAGCATATATCTTCCAAGTTCTGTGTAGATTTCTACATCGCCCATTCCCTCAGGAACAAGGATTTCTTCAAATTTTTTTCTAACACCTTCACCGATAATAGCAATGTCGTTCTTTGGCTGTTCAGGTTTATAATCAACACCAACACCACCTGAAAGGTTGATAAACTTAATATGTACACCTGTTTTCTTGTGTAGTCTAACTGCTAGGTTAAATAGAATACCGGCTAGTTCAGGATAATATTCATTTGAAACGGTATTTGATGCTAAAAATGCGTGAATACCAAATTCTTCAGCACCGGCCTTTTTAAGTTCAGTAAATGCTTCAACCATTTGTTCTTCACTCATACCATACTTTGAGTCACCGGGAGTATCCATAACCTGAACTTTTTCTTCACTGTCAGCTAGTTTGAAAACACCACCAGGATTATATCTGCAACAAATTGTCTTTGGAACACCACAAACCTTTTTGATAAATTCAACATGAGTTAAATCATCAAGGTTAATGTTAGCACCTAGTTCATAAGCCTTCTTCATATCCTGTACTGGTGTAACATTTGAACTAAACATAATGTCACTACCTGTGATACCACAAGCCTCACATAGTTCAAGTTCTGTATAAGAAGAGCAGTCCATACCACAACCCTCTTCTTGTAAAATCTTCATTAGATATGGGTTAGGAGTAGCTTTTACTGCAAAATATTCCTTATAACCTTTGTTCCAACTAAAAGCCTTGTTAAGTGCTCTAGCATTTTCTCTAATACCCTTTTCGTCATAAATGTGGAATGGTGTAGGAATGTCCTTAATAATATCCTTAGCCTGTTCCAAAGTAATAAATGGCTTCTTCTCCATTTTTATTCCTCCTCTGAATCTTTTAAGTATTCCTCAACACTTTCATTAATAACACCGATTATTGACTCGGCACCTTCCCCTGTTTGTGCTGAAAATGGAAATAATCTTATATCATCAAACTCTTTTAGAGTTTCCCCAATCATAGCTAAATTCTTATTAACTTCTGATTTCTTTAGCTTATCCAGCTTTGTAAGAACCACAATATATGGCAAACCAGAATTGTGTAAAAAACTAATCATACCAATATCATCTTGAGTTGGTTTATGTCGCATATCAAGTAACTGAACAACTAGGCAAAAGGCTCTTTCTTGGTCAAAATAGCCTTCCATTAGTTCTGCCCATCTTTGTTTTTCAGCTTTACTTACCTTTGCATAACCATAACCCGGTAAATCTACAAGATGAAAATCATCAACATCAAAAAAGTTAATTGTTGCAGTTTTACCTGGCTTTGAGCTAATTCTGGCCAAAGACTTTCTACCACAAAGTTTATTGATAAGTGATGACTTACCAACATTACTTTTGCCGGAAAAAATAACTTCAGGTTTAGTTGACTGAGGTAACTGACTGCTTGTACCACAAGCAAATTCAAATTCTGCACTATTAAAAGTCATAATTACCTCCTACTGTCTAATTGCATTAACTAGGCCATCTTTAACAGATGTACCAGTACTTTTTGCAAATGATTTATTATAATTGCAAATTGCAATTTCTAAAACCTCTGTTATATGTTTAACAGGTTTAAATTCAACCTTTTCTTTAACTACATCATCAACTTCTTCAAGGTCTTTAATGTTGTCATAAGGAATGATAACAGTTTTCATACCATTTCTATAGGCTGCCATACTTTTCTCTCTAAGTCCACCTATTGGAAGAACTTTACCTCTTAAAGTAATTTCACCTGTCATAGCAACATCACTTCTTACAGGCATATTAGTTAATGCTGAGAAAATAGCAGTTGCCATTGTTACACCGGCTGATGGTCCATCTTTTGGAACTGCACCTTCCGGAGCATGAAGATGGATGTCATTTTTTCTATAGAAATCATTATTAATTATGTACTTTTCACTCATAGTACGGATACAAGTAATAGCAATTTTAGCTGATTCTTGCATTACTTCACCTAATGAACCTGTTAGCTGAATATTACCCTTACCAGGCATTAATGCCACTTCAATAGGTAACAATGTACCACCAACAGAAGTCCAAGCCAATCCGTTTACAACGCCAACTTCATTGCGTTTACTCTTAGTGTCATCAGTAAATTTATAAGCACCTAAGAATTCTTGAACATTCTTATCTGTGATAGAAACTGAGTCAACTTCTTCCATAAGTATTTTAACTGCTGATTTTCTCATTAAGGAAGCAATTGTTCTTTCTAATGAACGAACACCTGCTTCTCTTGTATAGTAATCAATTAATGAATAAATACCCTTAGACGAAATTTTGAATTGTGTTTTATCAAGGCCATTTAATTCAAGTTGTTTCTTAATTAAATGCTTTTTAGCTATATTCAGCTTTTCTTCTCTTGTATAAGATGGAAGTTCAATAATATCCATTCTATCCCTTAATGGTGCAGGGATAAGTGACAAGTCATTTGCAGTTGTGATAAACATTACATTTGATAAATCAAAAGGAATTTCTAAGTAATGGTCAACAAATGTACTGTTCTGTTCACTGTCAAGAACTTCAAGTAAAGCTGATGTTGGGTCGCCTTTGTAGTCTTGTCCAAGCTTATCAACTTCATCAAGAATAATCAAAGGATTCATACTCTTTGCACTTCTCATTGCATTGATAATTCTACCCGGCATAGAACCTATATATGTCTTTCTATGACCTCTGATTTCTGCTTCATCATGAATACCACCAAGGGCAATTCTTGCACTATTCTTGCCAATAGCTTTAGCAATAGACTGTGCAATAGAAGTTTTACCAACACCGGGAGGTCCAACCAAACAAATAATCTGTGAATTGTTCTTACGGTTAAGAATTTTAACTGCAAGTTGTTCAATAATTCTATCTTTAACCTTATTTAAACCATAATGTTCTTTATCTAAAGACTTTCTTACTTTATGTATTTCAAGTTTATCAGTTGTAAACTTATTCCATGGCAAATCAAGACAAGTATCAAGATATGTACGAATAACAGTAGCTTCTTGATTTGAATAACCCATTTTCTGAAGTTTAGCACATTCTTTTAATAAGGTCTTTTCAATTTCTTCATCAAGGTGTAAATCTAAAATTTTCTTTTTATATTCTTCAGATTCAGATTCAGGATTGTCCTGTTCACCAAGTTCTTCTTGAATTACTGCTAACTGTTCCCTTAGAAAATAATCTCTTTGGTTTTTTTCTATATTCTGTCTGGCTTTTTCTACAATGTCATTTTCAATTTCAATAACATTGATTTCTTCCAACAGTAATTCAATTAAGGCTTCCAGCCTTGCTTCAATATCAAAGATATTTAGAATTGTCTGTTTATTTGTATAGTCGGTAATAATATTACTAGCTATATAATCAGCAATTTCAGAGGCATCTTTACAAAGACTTAGTTTATAAAGATAATCAGTTGAAAAACTAGGTGTAATAGATATATATTGTTCAAATACATTTTTTGCTGCTCTTACTAAAGCATCACCTTTTTCACTGTCGGTAATTTCACTTCTAGGAACTTCTTCTACTTTAGCAAATAAGCAATTTGTATCTGTTGTAATCTCTTTTAAAATACCACGATATTTACCTTGAATAGTAACTCTGATAATATCTTCTTGTTGGTTTACTATTTGGGTAATGTTGCAAATAACACCAACTTTGTAAACATCATCAAGTTTTGGTCTATTCACAGAAGTTAGCTTTTGTGTGGTTACAAAAATTTCTTGGTTATTAAGCATAGCAGCTTCTACGGCAGCTTTACTACGCTTTCGACCTACATCAAAATGTAAAATCATATCCGGAAATACAACTAATCCCTTTAGTGGTAGAACCGGTAATTCAACAATATTAGGTGTATCGTTCATATAATCACTCAATTCAAAAATAGCTGTACCCAAAGAGTACAGCTATTTCGTATGTTTATTTAAGCTGTCGGATTGGATTCTTCATCCATAATTATTGGTTGCTTTTTCTTAGTTCTGCGTCTTGTAATCTTTGGTTTAGCCTTACCGTTTACAACATCAGCGTTAATAACAATCTTCTTGATTGTTTCGTCAGATGGAGTTGTAAACATCAAATCAGTAAGAACATTTTCAAGAATACCACGCAAACCTCTTGCACCGGTATTTTGCTCCTTAGCAATCTTAGCTACTGCAAGTAGAGCATCATCAGTAAATTCAAGATCAACATCATCCAGTTCAAACAGCTTCTTGTACTGGTTGACAATTGAATTCTTAGGTTCAGTTAAAATTCTGACTAGGGCATTTTCGTCAAGACCTGAAAGTGATGTAATAACAGGAATACGACCAACAAGTTCAGGAATAATACCAAACTTAACAAGGTCATGAGCTACAACATCTTTCATCCAATCTGTACTGTCAAGTTCTTTACGGCTTCTAATTGTGCCACCAAAGCCAAGTACTGAGGAGTTCATTCTCTTCTCAACAATTTTTTCCAGTCCCTCAAAAGCACCACCACAAATAAATAAAATGTTCTTAGTATTTATCTGTATAAATTCCTGTTGAGGATGCTTTCTGCCACCCTGAGGTGGAACATTAGAAACAGTGCCTTCAATAATTTTAAGTAAAGCCTGCTGAACACCTTCACCACTAACATCTCTGGTGATTGATGGATTTTCAGACTTACGAGAAATCTTATCAATTTCATCAATATAGATAATGCCACGCTCAGCCTTTTCTATATCGTAATCAGCAGCTTGAATAAGTTTTAGAAGAATGTTCTCAACATCTTCACCAACATATCCGGCTTCTGTTAATGTGGTTGCATCAGCAATAGCAAAAGGAACATCAAGTGTTTTTGCTAAGGTTTGTGCAAGAAGTGTTTTTCCCACACCGGTTGGACCAAGTAAAAGCACATTACTCTTAGCAAATTCTACATCATCATCAAGGGAAAATACTCTCTTGTAATGGTTATAAACTGCTACACTCAAAGTAACCTTTGCTCTATCTTGACCAATAACATACTGATCTAGCACATCCTTAATTTCCTGTGGTTTAAGAAGCTGTGGAATTTCAATATCTTTCTTTTGGTTTTTAACAGGTTCAAGACCATCTTCTAATATTTGCATACACAAATCAACACATTGGTCGCAAATATATACACCATTGCCAGATATTATTCTACCAACCATATCTTGTGGTTTACCACAGAAAGAACAGTAAATTTCTTTTTCGTCCTTTGGCATTAACTAATTCCCCTTTTATCTGTTTGTGATAACCTTGTCAATTAGACCATATTCAAGTGCTTCTTGAGCAGTCATAAAGTTATCTCTTTCAGTATCCTTTGCAATTACATCATATGGTTGACCAGTATTGGCAGCAAGAATTTCGTTTAACTTCTTCTTTGTGTCGATAATGTGCTGAGTATGAATAAGCATATCAGTTGCCTGACCCTGAGCGCCACCACTTGGCTGGTGAATCATAATATCACTGTTAGGTAGAGCATATCTCTTGCCCTTTGCACCTGCTGATAGTAGGAAAGCACCCATTGATGCAGCCATACCCATACAAATTGTTGATACATCACACTTAATGTAATTCATTGTATCGTAAATTGACATACCGTCAGTAACAGAACCACCGGGACTATTAATATATAAGCTAATATCCTTTGTTGGATCCTGTCCTTCTAGGTATAGAAGTTGGGCTACAACCAAACTTGCAGTCTGGTTGTTTACCTCTTCTGTTAACATAATAATTCTATCGTTTAAAAGTCTTGAAAAAATATCATAGGAGCGTTCGCCTCTATTTGTTTGTTCAACGACATATGGTACTAATGCCATTCTAATCAATCCTTTCAATTATAATAATAGGTTAGATAGACCAAATTTATTCAATTAGTCTTCTTTTTTATCTTCAGCAGCCTTCTTGCTTTCAGCCTTAACACTGTTTACTGCAAGGTCCATAGCCTTCTGAGTCTTTAGGTCAGCTGATAGTGCTTCATCGTTGATTGCTTTCTTAACATCTTCAACCTTCATATTGTACTGATCAGCTAGTCTTGTGTATTCTGCATCTAGGTCAGCTTCTGTTACTTCGATAGCTTCCTTTTCAGCAATCTTTTCAAGAGCAAGTCTTAGCTTAACTCTCTTTTCAGCGTCAGGTCTGTACATTTCCTTAATAGTGTCAGGAGTTGCACCCATATACTTCATATATGTGTTAAAGTCCATACCCTGGCTTCTTAGACGCATATCGAATTCCTGAATCATTTCGTTAACTGCATTATCATACATCTGTTCAGGGATTTCACCTTCAACAGCATCACATAGCTTTGTGATAACCTGATCTTCGATATCCTTCTTCTGTTCATCTTCTAGACGTTTCTTAACAGTTTCCTTAACTTCTTCCTTATATTCGTCAAGAGTTTCCTTTTCACTTACATCCTTAACAAATTCATCGTCAAGTTCTGGAAGTTCTTTTCTCTTGATTTCGTGTAGGTTAATCTTGAATTCAGCATCTGCACCCTTTAGTTCTTCAGCCTGATAATCTTCAGGGAACTTAACTGTGATAGTGAATTCTTCACCTGTCTTGTGACCAACAATCTGTTCTTCAAAACCTGGGATAAAGTTGCCTGAACCAATTGCTAGGTTGTAGTTTTCAGCCTTACCACCTTCAAATGGAACGCCGTCCTTCATACCTTCAAAGTCGATAACAACCATATCGCCATTTTCAACAGCACCGTCTTCAACAGTTACCATACGGCTATTTCTGTCACGAACTTTTTCGATTTCTTCATCAATAAGTTTCTTTGTAACTCTTGTTGACTTCTTCTTAACTGTGATACCCTTGTAATCGTTAATGTCAATTTCAGGGTATGTGATTACTGTAGCCTTGAAAGTAAAGCCATCTTTTTCTGAAGCATCCATAGCTTCAAGGGATTCAACTGCAATAACATTTAGTTCTGCTTCCTTAGCAGCTGCATCAAGAGCTTCTGGGTAACAATCCTGCATTGCATCTTCAAAGAATACACCTTCGCCATACATCTTTTCGATCATATGCTTAGGAGCTTTACCTTTTCTAAAGCCAGGAACATTGATGTTCTTAACCTGCTTCTTGTATGCTTTATTACAAGCTTTTGCAAAAGTTTCAGCATCAACAGATACTTCTACTTCATATGTGTTTTCTTTAGTTTTTGTTGAATTATTAAGACTCATTGTATATTTCCTCCTGTTTATGACTAAATAACTAGACAATTATAACATATGCTTTTGATAATTTCCATAGTTTTTATCAAATTATTTTGCAATTAGCACGGGGGTAAATGCTACACTGTCACTTGATATTAACTTTAGTTTAATATCTTCATAGTCACCATTAAAAGCATACTTTGTAATTTTACGACCATGTAAGTGACCATAGTAACATTTTTTTATATTGTAGTTATGTAGTATATCAAATATTTCTTGACAACACTGATTTCCGAATACCGGTGGATAATGAAGAAAAACAATTGTTTCTAAATCGTTATCAACACTATCAAGTGATAATTTTAATCTACCAAGTTCTCGGTTAAGGACTTTCTCATCCTCAGCACTGTCAACTTCTAAATTCCATCCACGAGTACCACAGATGTTATAGTTACCTACCTTGTAAGAATTATTAAAAAGAATCTTAATTTTGTTAAAATTATTTTCTTCAAGGTAGTTATCTACTTTCTTCTTAGTTCCCCACCATAAATCGTGGTTTCCTTTTAAGAAAATTTTGTTACCCTTAAGTTTATTGTTTATAAACTCAAAGTCTTTGTAACATTCATCAAGCTTAAGAGCCCAACAAATGTCACCGGCTACAATAACTGTATCTTCATCTTTTACAATGCTGTTCCAGTTATTAAGCAATCTCTCTATATGATTGTCCCAACCTTCAAATATATCCATAGGTTTATCAACACCGATAGATAAATGAAGGTCAGCAATACAAAATAAAGACATATTAGATACCTAATGTATTCTTAACATATTCAGGCATCTTATCAGCATCTGTTACATTATTAAATCTAACTTCTAGATTCTTTAGTTCAGCAATTGGCTTTGGTACTTCAGCACCTGTAATCTTATTAAGTTCATCAACCATTGTGAACTCATCATCACAGATAGCTTCAGGAGCTACTGCTTCAAGTACAGAATGAGAGAACTTATATGGACTGGCAGTAGAAGCAATAACAACAGGTGTTTTATCTCCTGTCTTTTCTACATACTGGTTATATACATTAATAGCAACTGATGTATGAGTATCGCATAGATACTTTTCTTCATCAAATAGTTCTTTAATTGTAGCCTTTGTGTTTGTATCGTCACAGAAACCACCAAAGAACTTAGAAGTAATTTCTTTCTTAACTTCATCAGTTACTTCATACTTACCTTCAGTCTTAAGCTGGTTCATCCACTTTGCAACTAGTTCATCATTATTACCTGAGAACTTGTAAAGTAGTCTTTCAAGGTTACTTGAAACAAGAATATCCATTGATGGAGAAGCAGTTGCGTAGAACTGTCTGTTCTTGTCGTAAACACCTGTATTGATAAAATCAGTAAGAACATTATTTTGGTTAGATGCACAAATAAACTTGTTAACAGGCATACCCATACAATATGCATAGTAAGCAGCTAGAATGTTACCAAAGTTACCTGTTGGAACAACAATGTTGATTTTGTCACCCATATTAATTTTCTTACTGTTTACTAAATCACAATAAGCAGAAATATAGTAAACAATTTGAGGAAGTAATCTACCCCAGTTGATTGAGTTAGCTGAACTGAATAGCATATCGTTCTTATGTAGAAGTTCAACAATCTCATCAGTAGTGAAAATCTTTTTAACACCTGTCTGAGCATCATCAAAGTTACCCTTGATTGCACAAACATTTACATTACTACCCTTCTGGGTGTTCATCTGACGCTTCTGCATTGGAGAAACACCGTCTTCAGGATAGAATACAATCATCTTTGTGTGGTCAACATCCTTGAAACCTTCAAGAGCAGCCTTACCTGTATCACCTGATGTAGCAACAAGAATAACAGCAGTTTTTCCATCATAAGTTTTCTTTAATGACTTAGTTAGGAAATGTGGAAGAATCTGAAGTGCCATATCCTTAAATGCACATGTTGGACCATGCCATAGTTCCATAATGTTGATTTCGTTACCGTTGTATTTCTTAGCAACTAGAGGAGCAGGACATTCTGAACCAAACTTCTCAACTGTATATGCCTTGTCAACACAATCAGCAATTTCTTCTTCTGTGAAATCTGTTAGAAAATCAGAGAACACAATCTTTGCTCTTTCGTTATATGAAAGACCTAGTAAAGATTTGAAAGTTTCTTCTGTGTACTTAGGTAATTCCTGAGGTACAAAAAGACCACCGTCTTTACTGATACCCTGGGCAATAGCCTGAGCAGCAGAAACAACTTCTTTATTATTTTCAGTACTGTTATATAACATTTTTATCTTCCTTTCAGTACATATTTCCGATTTTACATTCTACACTATATTGTGCTAAATGTCAAAGTTTATCGTAAAATTTCATGCCATTTTCAAAAAAAATCTTGTTAACAACTGATTTTTTGAAATTATTTTCTATAAAAGAATTATACAGCTTGTTAAAATCACTTGACGAAGAAAAACCATCAACAAGGTCTGAACCATCCATATCCGTACCGATACATAGGTTATCTTCACCACCAAGACTTAGAAAATGGTATGCATGATTAAGTATATCTTTTATACTGTAACTGTCACTATCACTTAAAAAATATTTATGAAAGTTAAGTCCTACAACACCGTTTTTGCTTTTAATATATTCAAATTGTTCATCTGTAATATTCCTTTTGTTACTACAAATTTTTCTTGAATTTGAATGTGTAGCAAGTATATATTTTGGGTTACTTGATGCTATATCATAGAATAAATTGTCACTTGTATGAGATACATCAATAGCAATATTATTCTTAATATATTCATCAATTACCTTTTTGCCGAAAGTAGTAGCACCTATAGGATTTTTTGCAAGAACACCATCACCGATACAATTACGTTCATTCCAAGTTAAAGTAGCAACTTTTACACCATACTTTTTTAGGAATGCTATATTTTCAATATTATTTTCTAAAATTGAAGAATTTTCTACAGTTAGGTGCAATGACTTATTTGCATTTATATCATTAAAAGGAATTTTAAGTCTTTTACATTCTGAAATAAGTTTTTCTGCACTTGCAATAAAATACTCTATAAGAGGTTTATCTATAAACTGTAACGGTAATTCATTTCTATCATCAGGTGTCCATACTGCCATACATTGATGCCATTTATGCTCTTTCATTAAATCGGAAATTTTGAATTCATAAATATCGGCATCAAGCAGTAAATCATTCATCATACTTTTATATAAGGTATCACAATGAAAATCAAAAACTTCCATAACTATCTCCTTGTATAAATGCATTTTTTATATGATTAATACTTACAACCTTTTTAGAATTATGGATAACTTCTATTATATCAAATCTTATGTTTTTATTTGTTGGATATTCTTTAAGATACACATAAGCAGTTTTCATCAGTTTATTTTGTTTTTGCTTTGTAACTGCTAATACAGGTGCATAGAGAGAATTTTCTTTTCTGGTTTTTACTTCAACAAAAACAATATATTTCTTATTTTCTGCTACAATATCAATTTCACCATACTTAGTGTTGTAGTTCTTAGCTACAATGTTATATCCATTTTTCTTTAAATATTTTCGGGATGCTTTTTCTCCAATGTCACCGATTTGTCTTTTCTCAGTTATTTGCATTTTTGTAAATTTTCTTTAAAAAGCTTTTTCTGTGAATTTCACAAGGTCCATACTTTAAAATCATTTCTCTATGTAACTTTGTGCCATATCCTTTATGTTTAGCAAAACCGTATTCGGGATATAGTTCATCATATTTTAAGCAAAGTCTGTCTCTGGCTACTTTTGCAAGAATTGAGGCAGCAGCAATTGACATAGAATTTGCATCACCTTTTACAATACATTCTGCCGGAATATTAAGTGGTGGAAGTCTATTGCCATCTATCATAGCATAATCAGCCTTAACATCAAGACCTTCAACTGCCCTTTGCATTGCAAGCATAGTAGCATTAAGAATATTAAGTTCTTCAATTTCTTCAACTGTAGCAAAAGCTATTGAATAAGAAACACATTCATCAATAATTACATCAAAAAGTTTTTCTCTCTTTTTTTCTGTAAGTTTCTTAGAGTCATTGACACCATCAATAATATGACCTTTAGGCAGAATTACTGCTGCTGCACAAACAGGTCCGGCTAATGGTCCTCTACCTGCTTCATCAACTCCACAAATATTTGTATAGCCTTTTTCTAAGGCTTCATTTTCATATTTTAGCCATTCCATAATTAATTCTCCGGTAGTTCAAATGTGTATTTACCAAGTTTAGCACTTCTATATTCATCAAGTAGCATAATAGCAGCTCTTTCAGTATCAATTTCGCCACCGGAAATCAGCATACCTCTTTTTCTGCCGATAAGTTCAAGAAGTTCATAACTTTCAATATCTTCAATCGGTTCATTTTGTAGTTTAAATCTTTCTACAAATATTGGATTTTTCTCAACCTTTAGGAAATCCAATAATCTCATAGCTAAAAGTTCAGTATCCATAATTTGGTCCTTAACTGCACCTGTAAAAGCCAGTCTTTCGCCAACAATTTTGTCTTCAAACTTTGGCCACAATACCCCCGGAGTATCTAGAACTTCAAAGCCTTTGTTAATAGTAAACCACTGATTACCTCTTGTTACACCCGGTTTATCCTCAGCCTTAGCTTTTCTGTTCTTAGAAATTCTATTGATGAAAGTTGATTTACCGACATTAGGGATACCAACAATCATAACTCTAACTGTAGGATTTAAAAGTCCTTTTGCCTTTTGCTTTTCAATCTTTTCCTTAAGAACCTCATTAACAGAAGATACAAACTTGTTGATACCTCTACCTGTTTTGCAATCAATTGGAATAGCTACAATGCCGTTATTTTTAAAATAATTAATCCACTTTTGAGTAGATGATGGGTCTGCCATATCACATTTGTTCATCAAAACAACTCTAGGCTTATTTTGAATAATTGAATCAAGGTCAGGGTTACGGCTACTTACCGGTATTCTTGCATCAATAATTTCAGCAACAGCATCAACTAGTTTAAGTGATGCTTGAATTTGTCTTTTGGTTTTGGTCATATGACCCGGAAACCATTGTATATTTTGCATTTCACTCATATATATCATTCCTTATTAATTTCTAGCAATACACATTTAGTATATCATAAATATTCTATAATTACAAACAAGAAAAGAGAACTATAAAATTATAGTCCTCTACTTATCTTCTTCATTATTATCTTTTTCAGTTTTAGTATCTTTATTTTCTTTACCGGCTTTACCTACATTATACACTATATAAATAATAAGTACAACACCTAAAGTTACTAATACACCCATAACGAATAGTGACTTTGGTTCACTATTATCTGTATAGGCATTATCCATAGGAGAAGTTGTTGATGCACTTTCTTTACTGTCACCACCAACATAGTTAACCTTTGGAACTTTTACAGAATCAGCCTTTCCATTTACAGAATTGTTTGAGCCATAGGTTTTGCTACTTGTGCTATTACTTCTACCGGAACTCTTGCTACTATTGCTTTTAATTCTTTTAGAAGTGATTTTATTTTTTTCAATTTTCATTTCAGCACCATAAACTGAACCTATTGACAATTTATTGCCATTATTATCTACAGGATCAGAAATAGCTAAACCAAAATCAGTTATACCGGTATCAACTGACTTAAATTTAAAGGAAATAATTTTTGCTTTACCGTTAAACTTATAGCCATAAGAACATAGTACTATTGCATTCACTTTGCCGTTAGAATTCTTTTTCTTAACATCAAATGCTTTATCGGGTGAATCTACTTTTCTAAATTCTACAGACTCAGAATCATAAGTAATTGACACACTAAATGCAGATAAATTAGCATTACCGTTAACAATTAAATCAACGTTGAAAAGTCTGTTTTTATATACAGAATCACAAGACAAAGAAAAGTCAATTTTAGAACTTGCATTTGTATTGAGCGTTGTGATGGGTACAATCAGCAACAACAAAGACGTTAGTAAAAATATTGAAAATATTTTCCTGTACTTATATATTTTCATAAAATCAAATCTCTCTAAATGATTTATATAACACAGTAATTATACAAGTTGTAGAAGAATTAGTCAAGAAATATGAAGTTCTATGTTAAATAGAAAATCCCATATCAGTTAGCATTGCTTTATCTTCGTCAATATTATTACCGGAAGTAGTTAGCATATCACCGGTAATAGTAGCATTAGCACCGGAAGTGAATGCTTTTTCACCGGAATTACTCATTAAAGTTCTACCTGCTGCAAGTCTGATATATGCAGTAGGATTGATAAATCTAAACATTGCAACAGTACGCAAGATTTCTTCCTCAGTAAGTGTTGGTAAATCTTCGTAACAAGTACCCTTAATAGGAATAAGTGAATTAAGAGGAATTGACTCAACATCAAGTTCAGCTAAAGTAAGAGCCATATCAATTCTGTCTTCGAAAGTTTCACCCATACCGATAATACCACCTGAACATACAGTTAAACCAACTTTATGAGCAGTTTTGATACCATTGATTTTATCATCAAAAGTATGAGTTGTGCATACATTAGGGAAGTTTCTTCTGGATGTTTCAATATTTTCATGATACATACTTACACCACTGTCTTTTAACTTTTTAAAAGTTTCTTCAGATACAAGACCATGGGATGCACAAAGACAAATATCATATTTATCATGCATTTCTTTATAGGCTTTACAAGCTTTTACCAAATCTTCACCCTCGAGAGTCCTACCTGCTGTAACAATAGAATATCTATGTACGCCTTTGTTGTAGTGATATTCACAGTCCTTAACAATTTCTTCAGGTTCAAGGAATTTGTATCTTTCAACACTTGTGTGATGATGGGCACTTTGTGCACAGAACTTGCAGTTCTCACTACAACCACCACTACGACCATTGATGATAGAACATAGGTCTATATGATTACCACATAGCTTTTCTCTGATTTCATCAGCACCACTGCATAGTTCATCTAAATCTACGGTCTTGAAAAATGAAAGGTCATCCTCCCTAGTTAATCTCTTGCCATTTATAATATCATTAGATAACTTCTTAATATCCATTATTGTCAACCTCTTTTCTATAAGAGATTATAATTGATATTTTATGCAATGTCAACCTATATTATAATTATTGTTAACATTATTAATTAAATAAATCTGTAAATAAACTAATAAACTTTTGGAAAAAAGTTTGTTCTTCTTTAGTTTTCTTATCTTCTTTTACTTCCTCTTTCTTGATTTCAGAAGTTTTAATTACAAACTGTACTGAACTAACATTAGTATTCTTACTTGAAGTAAATGAATACACCTCCATATTTCCACCTTGGAAAAAAAGAACCACTAATGACTAGCCCATTAGTGGTTCTTAAAATATGTATTGTTAAATAATTATTTAACCTTTACTTTACACTTTAGAGTGATACCGTTTGCCTTTACAGTAATAGTAGCATTACCCTTTTTCTTAGCAACTACTTTACCCTTAGCATTTACAGTAGCAACCTTAGTATTAGATGACTTAAAAGTTACCTTGCCGATTTTGCCCTGTACTTTTAGAGTATAGTTCTTTTTAGCCTTTAGGTTAAGTTTAGTTCTGTTAAGTGTTGGGTTCTTAACTGTTACTTTGAAAGTTCTAGATACTCTATTATTTGTAACTGTAATTACTGCAACACCTTTCTTTACACCTGTTACTACACCGGTTGAAGAAACCTTAGCTACTCTAGTATTGTTACTCTTATAAGTTGTCTTACCCTTACCATTCTTTACAGCAGCCTTAACAGTAGTTCTGCCCTTTACATATACTGAACCTGTAGTTCTAGCCAGAGAAACTGTTGTTTTCTTAACTACAGGCTTAGTAGGTGTAGTTGTAGATGGCTTTGTAGTTGTTGGAGTTGTTGTAGGTGTAGTTTCTGTTGGAGTTGTTTCTGTAGGTGTTGTTTCAGTTGGAACCTCTTTCTTAACTAATGAGTTAATAGCAAGTGTTAGGTGCTTAACCTGTTCATTAATAGAAGCCTGATTTCTGGCATTTGCCAGTAAATCAACAGACTCATCAAGTTCTGTCTTAAGGTCTTTCCAAGAGTCAACTGTGTAATCATTTTCATTTAGAGCATTAGCCTTATCAACAAGTTTCTGTAGTTCAGTCTTATCTAGTTCATCAATTGACTGTGCAGGTAGGTTATCAGCAGTAATCTGGAAGTTTACTGTATAATCTTCGTAACCTAGAGCATAGATAGTAAGTTTCCAATAGCCTGTACCGTCTGTATTTTTAGGTAGTTTAAATCTATAAGAATCTGTTAAACCTAGTTGAATACCCATTACTTTATGCATCCAGTTATCGGAAGCAAACTTTGTACCGAATGATACAAGCTTATTAGAGTATGAGTTATCATCACCGTAGTAATCCCAACGAACTGCATACATCTTTGAACCTAAAGCACCGTATCCGTCACCCTTAAAGTCAACTCTAATGTATTCACCATATGAACCAACATCATCACCGTCTTTAACTTCAATGTTTACATTTTCAGCTTTCTGCAGGTCAGCACCTTCAATACCGGAAGTTGTACCTACATTTCTCTGAGAGAATGAATATGTACCGTCAGTATTCTTTTCAGCATACTTTAGACCATTTGTATTTTCGTCAAGGTTAGCAGTTAAACTGTATGACTGTAGGTTCATTTCAGTAAAGCCACCCTTAACCTCTTCACCTGACTTTACAACTGTATATTTACTTTCAAAGTCGGCTAAATCGTCATTCTTAACTGCAACAGGAATGTACTTCATACCTGTAACATCATAACTAGTCATAGTGTAAGCAACACCATCATATGTAAATTTACCTCTTGAAAAGTCAGTAATCTTTGTACCATCTGTTAATACTAAAACATTGTTATTATCTTCTTTAGTCCAATAAGAAACTGCAAATTCTTTTTCATTTTCATTTGCATCCTTAGCAAAAATATCTGCTGAACATTGGAAACTACCTCTATGTAGTCCATGGTTAGTTGTTGCCCTTGATACAACATCAAAAGCACCCTTATCGTATTCATTATGCGAATCCAGAACATCGGAAGATGCAGTCCAGTTATTATCTGCTACATATACACCCTCAGACTTCCAATATTCATCCCATGTTAATCCGGCAAATACATAAGTATAGGCCTTAGCATTAACATCACTGTTAGTTGTTTCAGCAAAAATACTCATCTGACCAACACTAACAGTCATCATACCAGCCATAGCAATAGCTGATGCTTTCTTTAGAAATGTAGATTTTTCCATTTCTTAATCCTCCTTGAATATATTTTGTTAGCAATCGCTAACTTCTATTCAAAAAAAATAGTTATAACCTATAACTATTTTTTATTGACTAATTAAAAACTTTCATTTTAGTTGAAGTTAATATTTTAATTACCTTAGTTGATACAATACCGATAACAAAACCTGTCACTACACCGGAAACTAATAATACAGAAAAATAATAAGCAATACTTAAATTGTTAAGTACTATTGATGCTGCTATAAGTTGTCCTAAGTTATGCAATACACCACCAACTACACTTACACCAACTGTTGAAAAGAACTTAAACTTTTTGAAAATTATCATTCCCATTAAACTAAGAACACCACCTGAGAAACTATATATTAATGAAAACACATTACCAAAGAGAATTCCCATTAATAATATTCTAATTAGGGATATTCCGATAGTTTCTTTAAAACCAAGAACATATAAGGAAGTAACTACAACAATATTTGCAATTCCAAGTTTAATTCCCGGTATTCCAAAATTAATAGGAATAATTGCTTCAATATAACTAAAAATCATTGCAAGTGCAATAAACATTCCTATCTTTGCAGTTTTCTTTACCAAAAAATCACTTCCTACTTTACTATTGCATCTAAATCATCATTATTACTTTTAATTTCATCATCAGTAATTTCTACAACTAATTTGTGTGGTAGGCAAATTAAGCTTTCATTTGTTTTTGAAATATCACCTTTATCAACACAATATTTATCAGGACAATCAGCCTCTTCCATATGAACTTTGCCATCCTTAATAACTACTTTGTTATGTCCAAAATCAGTTTTTATATCAATTTCTTTATTTTCACTTAAACTATAAGTTCCATATGTTGAGCCATTCTCTGTTATAATAACTGTTTTGCCACTTTTATTATTAAAATTAAAAATCAAAAATACAATACCGGCAACAACAAGTAAACTAACAACAAGAATAATATCTCTCTTTTTCATATCAAACACCAATAAAATATAGTACAACTAAGAGAATTATTGCTCTGAGAAGTACATACCAAATCTCATTACCTCTTACTTTTTCTGAGACACCTGTATTTTGCTTAGGACAAACTGAAATACATTCACCACATTGGAAGCACTCACCACTAACATTCCATTTACCTCTCTCAGGAATATCAATATTAGCAGGACAAATATTTTTACAAGCTTTACAGCCTTTGATACAATTTTCTCTTTTTCTTGTTACAGCAGTAAAAGGTAATGACGGTAGTAGTGAGAAAACTGCTCCCATAGGACAAAGAAATCTGCAAAAAAATCTCTTAATAAAGAACATACCCACCATAATAACTGCTAAAGCTATTATTCCAAAAGTATATCCGTCAAATCTAAAGTTAAATGAAACTATAATTGAGAATACATCCCATGGACTTTTTCCTTGCAGATAGGATGAATAGGCTAAGAAATACATAATAACTATAAATAGCAGTACTACATATTTTAAATAGCTTAGTACTTTAGAAAGTTTATCATTGAGTTTAAATGGTTTTTTCTTCATCTTCTTACAGATAAAAAGGTAAAGTTTATGTAACAAATCACCCATTGTACCAAAAGCACAAGCATATCCACAGAAAAATCTGCCAAATACTATTGTATAAACACATAGTGCAATCAGTACGGCTAAAAAGGAATTAAGTGCAACACTTGAGCCTAAACCTATTTGAGTAAAGATATATTTTACACCATTAAAGGCACTTGTGAATGTAGACGGAAACAATAGAAAGAATAAAATCTGAATTGCTAATCTAACATACATATAAAGTTGTTTTTTCTTTTTCGGTGTTAGTTTTATACTTTTCATAAATTATATTACTTCCATTACTTTAATGCTTTGTTAAGTGCAATAGTAGCTGCATTCTTGATACCTGTTGAACTAAATGTTGCACCACTTACTGTATCAACATCTGTTGTTTGTTTATCAAGCATTGTATTAATAATATTCTTTGCTGAAACTAAATAACTTGAGTCTTCTTTATCGGCAGATACAACGTTGATTTCGGTTATTTTGTCATCTTTAACAGTTAAGCTGACTCTGATATTACCACCAAAACCTTTAGCCTCACCGTCATATGTGCCATCTTTATATTTAGAAGATATTGTAGTTTCCTCTACTTTTGACTCTTTACCGTTATTTTTATTAATTTTTGTTTTAATATCTTCAATGTAATTATCATCATATTCAACTTGTTTCTCTAATGATGATACTTTTGTATTTAATTCTTTTATTGTGTTATCTTTAGCATTAATATCAACAAAAAAGTTATAACCAATAATAACACAAACACATAAAAGAAAGTTAAATAATTTAAACCAAAAATTCACTTTAATCTCCCTTAACTTCTGCAATTAAAAGTGCTTTATTAACAGCTTCAATAATTGCTTTTGATGAACAAGTTGCACCACTAACTGTATCAACATCAGTAGAATTTTTATTAAGAATTTGTTTAACAACACTTGGGTATTTTGTTGTACCTCTTACTGCTCTATTCAAATACCAGTCATTTGCAGTATCGTAGTTATCACCAACACCCATAACTTCATCAATAGAAGTTATAACATCATCAAAAATAGAAATCTTTAATGACAAGGTGTATTCCTCAAAAGCACCGTTTTCACTAGGGTAACAAACAACTTGTGCCATATATGTACCGTTTTCATACTTAAGTTTTACTGTTGGGTTACTAGGTAAAGTAGTTGAAGTTGAATTATTTGTAGTAGTGGTAATAGTGGTTGTAGGAACTGTTGTTGTTTGCTTTACATAGGCCTTTTGTAAAGCATTTGAAACAGCCTCTATTATGCCATTAGAACTAAAAGTTGCACCACTTACTGTATCTACATCAGCAGTTTGTTTAGTGATAATACTTGAAGTTAATTTTCTTGCCTTTGAAAAGAACTGCTCATCATCTTCTGAGCTAAGAATATTTATCTTATAGATTTTGCCATTCTTAATAACAACAGAAACTTTTATATCTCCTTTATAACCCTCACCAACACCAATATATGTGCCATCTTTGAAAGTAGCATTATTCATATTAGGAACACTTGGCTTTGTAGGAAATTTCTTTGGTGTTGTTGTGGTTGCTATATTATTAGTATTTTTATTGTTATTTGCATAACTTTTTGAATTATCTTTATTGACAACTGCTTTTGAAAGTGCATTAGAAACTGCTTCAATAAGTCCATTAGAACTATATGTAGCACCTGAAACAGTATCTACATTTGTATTTTGCCTAGCATAGATTGATTTTAACAATCCTTTTGCTTTTGCAATATACTGGTCACCATCACCGGTTTTTACAATATCTATATTTGTTATTTTACCATTCTTAATAGTTACCTTTACAGTAAGGTTACCGTTGAAGCCTACACCTGTACCGTAATATGTGCCGTCTTTATACTTTTGATTACTATTTAAAGTTAAAGGTAAAACACTTTTAACCTTTTCACTATTAGAAGTTGAATTATTATTTCCACTTTCACTTGGTAAAGGTGATGTTGTTATATCATTACTACCGGTAGAACTAGCTGTTGTAGAGTTTGTAGTAGAATTTTCAATATTAATGGTTTCTCTTTTATTTACAGAATCAGCACTAAAACTACCATTTGTAAAGCTATTTACTGCAAAAGCAACACAAACCACTAACACTAACAATGGAAGAATATATTTAATTTTAGAAATATTTTTAAATATATTTTTCATTATTTATTAACCACCTTAATATCTAAATCGGAAGAAAATATATCTTTAATACCATCAGAAATAATTAACTTATTGTCACTTGAATAAAGGATAAAATCAAAGTTATAATTTGATTTTTTATAAAAATCAATTGCCTTATCTTTGCCCATAACAAACAGTGATGTTGAAAGTGCATCAGCTAAAGTACCATCACTTGAAATAATAGTAACTGATGTAAGTCCATTGTTTGCAGGATAACCATTTGACGGGTCTAAGATATGATGATAGATTTTACCATTCTTAGTGAAATTTCTTTCATATCCACCGGAAGTAATAACTGCTTTATCTGATGTTTGTAACACACCTAAATATTCATCTTCACCAATTGGATTTTGTATTCCGACTTTCCACAGTGAACCATCAGGCTTTTTACCTAAAACTTGAACATTACCACCTAAAGTTACCATACCACTTTTGATATTATTCTCTTTAAAAATATCAATAATCTTTGATGAGGTATATCCCTTGGCAATAGCACCTAAATCAATTTTCATATTACTATCTTTAAAAGATACTTCATTTTTTCTTTCATCAATTTTAATATTATCAATATCCATATGATTAAGTAATGGTTTTATTTCATTATCTTTAGGTACATAATAATTCTTTGTGGTAAATCCCCAAAGTTCCATTAATGGATAAATTGTTGGATTAAATGCACTATTAGTTTCTTTAGAAATTTTTACTGACTCTTTAATAAGTGACATTGTGTCGGCAGACACAACTTGCTTTTTATTTTTATTTAATTTACTGATTTCACTTATTGACTTACCTGTTGATAAAATGCTATCTAGTTTATTAACTTCCTTTTCTGCTTTAGCAACAGCCTTTTCACCATTATCTCCATAAGCATCGACTTCCATATAAGTATCCATAGCAAAAAATTCTTTTGATGCCGGAATAGTATCGTTAACTGTAGTTGTAGATGTAGTTTTTGAAGTATTCACTTCATTTTCATTACTGCAACCAACAAGAATAATTATTAAAATTAATGCACTAAAAGCCTTAATAAATCTCATAAAACCTCTCACTTATCTCCTTAGTTAGCAATAGCTAAATCAAGTTAGCATATCCTAACCTTTTAGTATTATAGCAAAGCACTTTTATTTTTTCAACAGTAGTTTTTCTAATATTTCATATTTTGTTAAAATAGCTCATAAATTTTTCATATCATAAAAGTATTTATGAATAATCTGCATTATAATGATTAATAAGTAATCTTTTTATATATAAAAAGGTGCAGTTAATTTAACTGCACCTTAAAAATTGGATTATTTTGCAAAGGATTATAAAGAATTCTTAATATCTTCTACAATCTGTTCAGGAGTAATTCTATTTTCTCTTAGAATATCTTCCGGATTATATCTGTCTAAAAATTCCTTCTTGTAACCATAATTAATAGTATTCACATTAGTATTACCGTAGAAACGAGAAATCTTCTCACCAAAACCACCATCAAGAACACCATCTTCAATAGTGATAACAAGCTTATGGTTATCCTTTAAACTTTCTAATAGTTCATCATCTGTACCTGTAATAAAGTATGGGTTAATAAGTGTTGCATTAATGTTACTATCAGCTAACATTTCCTTTACCCTTTCACCAATACCAAAGAAAGAACCTAAAGCAATAATTGCAACATCATTACCCTCTGATACAACTTCATACTTATTAAGTTTGCTAAAGTCCTTAGTCTGAGGTTTACCTGCCTCAAACACATCATATGGTACTCTAATAGCTACAGGGTGTTCATTCTGTGTAGTAGCATAATCAACCATAGCTTTGTAATCTTCTAAAGTTGTAGGAGCTAAATAAACTAGGTTTGGAATGTTAGATAACATAGGTATATCATAAATGCCTAGGTGAGTAACATCATTCATACCATAGATAGATGCACAGAAAACAAGGAATGTTACAGGACTGTTATTGATACAAACATCCTGAGAAATTTGGTCATATGTTCTCTGGACAAATGTACTATACACACCATAAACTGCATTGCCACCACCTGTTGCAATACCGGAAGCAAGTGCTACTGCATGTTCTTCAGCAATACCAACATCAACAAACTGCTTACCGGCTAAATCTCTCTTATCCTTAGTAAAGCCCATTACTGCAGGTGTAGCTGATGTGATAGTTACAAGTGTCTTGTCCTCTTTCATCTTATCAAGTAGTATTTCACAAGTAATTTCACCATAATCTTTAGCATCACCAAAGTCAATAGTAGACTTGCCTGTTTTAGGGTCAAATGGCATACACCAATGCCATGCCTCTTTATTCTTTTCAGCTAAAGCATATCCCTTACCTTTTTTTGTAACAATATGAACTACAGTAGGCTTTGTAGTATCTTTAACTTCTTTTAAAGCTGAAATCATTTCTTCAATATTGTTACCATCAGCAACAAATTTATAGTCAAGTCCCATAGACTTAAATAGGTTACATTTGGCTTTACCGTTAGTTTCACGAAGTAACTTTAGATTCTGATATAAACCACCATGATTCTCAGCAATAGACATATCGTTATCGTTTACAATAATAATAATATTGCTTTCAAGTTCTGAGGCAAAGTCAAGTCCTTCAAGTGCTTCACCACCACTTAATGAACCGTCACCAATAACTGCAACTACATTGTAGTTTTTGCCTTTTACATCTCTGGCCTTAGCAAGTCCACAAGCTAAGCTAACAGAAGTTGAAGTATGACCGATTTCAAAGAAATCATGGTCACTTTCTTTTGGATTACTATAGCCGGAAATATCGTCAAAGTTTTCTTCATATAAATAAGAATTCTGTCTGCCTGTCAGCATTTTGTGACAATAAGTTTGGTGAGAAACATCAAATACAAACTGATCTATTGGTGAATTGAAAACATAATGCATAGCAATAGTTGCTTCAACCATACCAAAATTAGGTCCAAAGTGTCCACCGTGAATACTAAGTCTGTGTAATAAAGCATCTCTCATTTCTGATGCAAGTTCATTTAGACTGTCAATATCCATTTTCTTAACATCAGCAGGTCCATTTAGTTTTTCTAAATACATCAACAATTCTCCTTTTCATCATCCCAATTTAGAACACCTGTTTTTACAGCATCTTCATACTTTGAGATTTTGTAATTTAATCTTTTTAAGGTAACATCGATCTGTTTCCTCTGTTCAAGTAAAGAATCTCTTTGTTTTTCTAATAAATGAAGTCTATCAGGAATTGTACTGTCTCCTTGTTTAAAAAGCTTCACATATTCAATCATTGCTTCAACAGGCAAACCGGCACTTCTCATACATAATGCTAGAGACACCCATCCAAGATCCACTTCTTGATAATCACGAATACCACCGGCAGTTCTTGTAACCGGAGGAATCATACCAACCTTTTCGTAATATCTCAATGTATCAGGTGTAACATTATATGTTTTGCTTACTTCATTAATTGTCATAGAAATTCATCTCCTATATATTAATACTTAGAGTGTACTCCAAGTCAAGTCTTTTTTTATTATAAATTAAATTTTTTGTAATTTCAATATGTTTATTTCAAAAATATTTATATTGTTTTTGGTTATTTATCTACGATTTTAATTCTAGAATGGGTTTACTTTTCAATCAAAATTGACAAAAAAATAATGAATATGATATAATAAACTAGAAAAATTATGTCATAAGAAGGGATTTAATGAAAAAGATATTTGCAATATTACTTTCATTGATATTTGTTGTTTCTTTATGTAGTTGTTCATCAGATGATGATAAAATTCGTTTTGGTGCTGCCGGTATTGGTGGTATTTATAACGAAACAGTTACATCAATCAGAGAACTAGCCGATGAAAGTGGAAAGCTAAAAATCGAACAAAAAACTACTGCAGGTTCTGCAGCAAATGTTAGACTGCTTTCTCAAGGATATTTAGATGCTGCTATTGCACAATCAGACATTGTAAGTGATGCCTATAATGGCGAAAACAACTTTGAAAAGTCAGGTGCATATAAAGGCTATAGTGCTTTAGCATCTCTTTATACTGAAGCTTGTCATATTGTAGTAAGAAAAGATTCTAATATTAATTCAGTAGATGATTTGCTTGGCAAGACAGTCAATATCGGTGAAAAGGAGTCAGGTTCTGAACTAAATGCAAAACAAATTCTTGCATCATATGGACTAAACTCTAAGATGGTTAAGGAAGTTAACCTTGATTATGCCGAAGCTGCTAAGAAACTTGAAAACAAAGAAATTGATTGTTTATTTGTTACTGTTGGTATGAATGCAACTATTGTTGATGAATTAGCAAAACAATGTGATATTAAACTGCTTGAAATTGATAATGCTACATCTAATAAGCTAAAGTCAGCTTACTCTTATATTGATTGCAAAATTCCAAAGAATACATATAACGATCAAAACACAGATATAAATACTATTGGTATTAAATCTGTTATTCTAGTAAGTGACAAATTATCTAATGATAAAGTAAAAGAACTTGCCAAATTGATTTTCAATAATGCTAAGGAAATTCAGCTGACTGTATCTGCTGATATTGACATTACAGAAGAAAATGCAGTTAAAGGTATTAATATTCCTTTCCATAAAGGTGCTATTGAATATTACAAAGAAAAAGGTATTTCAGTTAAATAACTATTAACTGCGAAAGGATTGATAACATTGGATATTACACTAGATATGTATCAAACAGTTGCAGTTGCTGTAGTTGTTCTGATGATAGGTAATTTCTTAAAAAAGAAAATTTCATTTTTACAAAGGTTCTGTATTCCTTCACCTGTTATTGGTGGTTTGCTATTTGCAATATTTACATTAATATTGTACGCAACAGGAATTGCAGTAATTGACTTTGATGACACATTAAAAGAAGTCTGCATGGTTCTGTTCTTTACTTCTGTAGGTTTCCAAGCCAACTTAAAAGTCCTCAAAAGTGGTGGTAAGGCACTTATAGTGTTTCTTGTACTTGTTGTTGTGCTTATTATTGGACAGAACTTTGCATCAATCGGACTTGCAAATGTACTGGGACTTGACTCCTTAACAGGTATGACAACAGGTTCTATCCCTATGATTGGTGGTCATGGTACTGCCGGTGCATTTGGCCCTGTACTAGAGGACTTTGGTGTTTCAGGTGCTACAACAGTATGTACTGCTGCTGCAACATTCGGTTTGATTGCCGGTTCACTAATGGGTGGCCCTATTGGTAACAGACTTATTAAAAAGCATAATCTACTAGATACTATAAAAGCTGAGGATGACAGTTTCCTAGTTGAAGAAGAAGAAAAGCATGAAAGACATTTTTCTATGTATGCTCCTGCAGTTTTTCAGTTGATTATTGCAGTAGGAATTGGTACAATAGTATCAAAGCTACTTTCACTTACAGGAATGACATTCCCTATTTATATTGGTGCAATGATTGTTGCTGCTATTATGAGAAACATAGGTGAATACACAGGTAAAATTACTATTCATATGGGTGAAATAAATGACCTTGGTGGTATTTGTCTATCTCTATTCTTAGGTATAGCAATGATTACTCTTAAATTATGGCAACTAGCTGACCTAGCTTTACCACTTGTTATTCTACTAGCCGGCCAATCAGTTCTTATGTTCTTATTTGCCTACTATGTTATATATAACATTATGGGTAGAGATTATGATGCTGCAGTAATTGCTGCAGGTACTTGTGGTTTTGGTATGGGTGCTACGCCTAATGCTATGGCTAATATGCAAGCTATTTGTGATAAATATGCACCATCAGTTAAGGCATATTTGATTATTCCTATTGTAGGTAGTTTGTTTGCTGATTTCTTAAACAGCTTAACAATAACATTCTTTATTAATTTATTGTGATAATTTGGAGGTAATGTTTTATGAAGGACAAGGCAAAAGACAAGTATAGTTTCAATTCAGAAAATTTAGCAGTACCTGAAGTTCACACAGGAAAAGTAAAGCAAAATGATATTGTAGAAGAGGATGATGATGAACCTGTGCTATATGATGTAGCAGTTCCGGAAGTTCACATTAAGAAAAAGAAGAAAAAGTAATATGTAACACAAAAAGTCCTAAGATGAATAATCATCTTAGGACTTAATTTTTTGCAAAACATTTGACTAATTTAAAATAAAAAGCCCATTAGAATGGGCTTTTTATGGCGAAGGGTTGGAGATTCGAACTCCAGGCTTTACTTTCGTAAAACACGATATTTCGAGTATCGCACCATTGACCACTCGGACAACCCTCCAAATAAATAGGAAGTGCGTTAAGTTAATGTCACACTTCCATTTTATTATACAACTTTTATTAATTCAAATAATGCAATTATAGAATTATTACATCTTTTTATACTTTTTCTGCATTTTCCTATTTCTAAAAGTATGACCTTTAGTATAAATGATTATCAGTATTGCAACTATAATAATTACTGCAACAACAATGTACCAAACATATGACGGAATTGAATTTAGATTAAAGCACCTTACATTAATCCACATTTGGTTCATTCGTTTATTTTCATCACTATTAAAGAACATCATTACTGCACAACGTTTTAAAATATCTTCTGTAGGATATTGAGTAAACAGTTGTCTTTTTGTTTGGTCTTTTGTAGTCTTTACAATATAATCTTTATCCTTGGAATTACCTGTAAAGAAGAAACCTACCGGGTAATCAACAGTTTCTTCATCATCTTCTGCACCGTAGTTCCAATTAATGTATTCAAAGATTCTGTTGTCATCACCACCGGAAATGCAACTTGTATAACCGATATAGTACATATTACGAATTACATTATCAGGTCTTGAAACAAAGTTAATAAATGACTCAGCTACTTGTTGCTTTTCTTTATCGCCGTTAATACCTTGCTTTAACATAACCCAACCGTCACACCAAAGGTTTGAACATTCCTTAGGCACTGCATATTCAAGGTAACAATTGTCTTCTTCTGCTTGGTCAAGGCTATATACTGCATCTCCTGACCATTGGAAATTGGCAACTACTTTACCTGACACCATATCGGACTTACCACTATCAGTTTCAAATGAATAAACATTGTCCTTGATACCCTGTAATCTTTCTTCTGCTTTATCAACTGTTGATTGTGAGGTATCATTCATTAATTTAGTTATTTGCTCATTATAGTCCTTAGAATTCTTAAATTCACTTGTTGACATTTTATCAGAATTTATAAGACCTAAAACTGCAAAATAACTATCTCTAACGCTATCTTTAATAGTGATTTGTCGGCTATACTTTTTATTTTCAAGTATCTTCCATGTTGAGGCATCTTCTGTTGATACAACATCAGGGTTATATACAAAACCCATTGTACCCCACATATAACCGGCTGAATAGTCACTCCACTTTTTGTTATCAATCTTAGTTGTATCCATTAAATTCTTGATATATGGTGAAACACCTTTAGCATAGTAATTATACTTATTACTTGTATCAAAAAATTCTTTTGATAAAGGTACTAACATATCTTCATCAATCATTTTCATACCCATATAATCTGATGGACAAACTAAATCAAAATTATCACCCAGGGTAATTTGGTTATATAAATCCTCATTTGTGCCGTAAGTTGAATATTCAACCTTAACCTTTTTACCATAGGTTTTGTAATACCAATTTTCAAAATCAGTAGTCATAGAATTTTTACCGATTATATCACCACTGTCAAGGTCAATGGTATCATCTTTGTCCCAATTACCCTCATCAATATATTCTTCGCAATTTGAAATTCTAAGGGTAATAACATCCTTATCTTTAGCAGATACTGACATAGGTAAAATAAAAATAGATGCAGTTATTAAAAGCATAATTAAAATAGAAATTAATTTTTTCATCTACTTTCACCTACCTTTTTGTTTGTTCTGAAATAATTAATCAAAACAATTGCAATAACGATTGCAAAGATAATTGTAGATAATGCCCATAAGGCTGTTTTTATGTTTGTTTGAGCTCCTTTTGTAGCATTTACTACATAGGTACTAATTGTATTAAAGGTAGCCGGTTTTGTGTATGTTGTAACAAAATAATCATCAAGTGAAAGTGTAATTGAAAGCATAAAACCGGAAACTATACCCGGCATAATCTGAGGAATTACAACCTTAAATAGTGCTTTTGATGGTGTAGCTCCTAAGTCTAGAGCTGCTTCATAAAGGTTGTTATCCATTTGTATAAGTTTAGGTACAACAGAAAGATATACAAATGGTGCACATAAAGTTACTTGACCTATAACAAGTGGAATATATGTGCTTTTATCAATACCAAATGCAACAATTAGCAAAATACAAATTGAAAATCCTGTAACTACATCTGCATTAACAACAGGAATTTGGTTAGCATTTCTAATAAATGCTTTCGGTAATCTCTTTGAATAAAATGCACCGATTGCACCACTAGTGCCTAATACAACTGCCAGTATAGCAACAACTAATGCCAATACTAATGTATCTACAATCATTTCTAACAATTCTTTTGTAGTAAACAAGGTTTCATAATTATGAAGAGAAAAACCTCTTATAGCACCGATTGTGGTGGAATCTGTAAAGCTATATATTGCCAAAATAATAATTGGCAAATAAATTGATAACAGTACAAGAAATACCCAACTTGCTGAAAATATCTTCTTTATCATAGAGAAGCACCTCTGCTTTCTCCAACACCATCACCAAGTCTGTTGGTAAATATTGTTACAATAAAGATAATAACCAGAAGTACAATGGAAATCATTGAACCATTGTGCCAATCATATGCATTAAAGTAACTACCGATTAAGCTACCCATAATATATGTGCTATTGTATAGCATATCAAGTACAACATAGTTTGTCATTACAGGTAAGAATACCATAGTAACACCACTGATTATTCCAGGCATTGAAAGTGGTAATGTTACCTTTAAGAAAGTAATTCTATTATTAGCACCTAAGTCATTAGATGCTTCAAGAAGTTTCTTATCAATTTTTTCAAGTGTTGTATATAAAGGTAAAATCATAAAAGGTAAGAAGTCATATGTCATACCGATTATAGTATTTAAAAAAGGATGGCAAGCAAGGTTACCCTCTATTGCAGTTAGAATTTCTTTTAATGCAGTAATTCTTAATGTGAAGTTAATCCACATAGGCATAATAAAAAGCATCAAAAGAACTGATTTTCTTTTTAGCTTAGAATTCGCAAGTATTAATGCTACAGGATAAGCAATTAATAAGCATACTACTGTAGTAACTAAAGCAGTAAACATACTATAAAGCAAAGTGCCTATAGTGTTACTGTCAGTAAAGAAATCTGTAAAATTAGAAAGTGTAAACTGACCCTCGCCATTAGTTAAAGCATAATAAATAATTACAAGCAAAGGTGCAATTACAAACAAAACAAGAAACAATCCGTAAGGAATACAGAGTTGTTTACGAGAAAACTTAAACATTTTTCAACCTCCAAAATGATGATTACTTTAATTTCAATGAAATATTTTCTTTAGGAATAATCAGACTGACAAAGTCATTTTCATTCCATAAGTCTTCATCATCAAATATGAAGTCATATTCGTTTTCTGTTCTAACAATATACTGATAGTGGTCACCTTTATAAATAAGTGAAATAATATTACCGGTAGTTCCACCCTTATCAGCATCATCACTCATTTCAATTGAACCAAATACAGGGATAGAAACTGAAACTTCTTTGCCTACTACATCAATTTCATTACCCTTTTCGTCAACAAGTACATCATCAACATACTTTGAATTAGGATAAAGCTGAGTAAGGTCACATTCAAATTCACCATCAGCAAATTCAACTGTATTGTGCTTTGTAATAATACCCTCAAAGTCGTTTGTAGTAAGGTTATTTTCAATCAAATGAATACTATCAGGATCAATATCAATAGAAATTGTGTCACCTACAACTGCATTGTAAATTGAGTTAATAACAATTTCATTATCACCTGAAAGAACTGTAATTTCATAATGGACACCTTTAAATACGACAGAGTCAACTACAACATCCATCATACCCTCGCCCTTAGGTTTCATTACAATATCTTCAGGTCTAACAACAACATCAACCTTAGTTCCAATATGAAAGTCATCAACACAAGTAAATGTATGGTCACAAAACTGTACTTGTAGCTTATCAGTAACTTTACCGTTAAAAATATTACTTTCACCGATAAAGTCAGCTACAAAAGCATTCTTTGGTTCATTATAAATTTCTTCCGGTGTACCAATCTGCTGAATTACACCATCAGACATAACAACAATTTTATCGGACATTGTAAGGGCTTCTTCTTGGTCATGGGTTACATATATGAAAGTGATACCAAGTCTTTCATGCATTGCTTTAAGTTCAATCTGCATTTCTTTACGCATCTTAAGGTCTAATGCACCTAAAGGTTCATCAAGTAAAAGAATCTGTGGTTCATTTACAATAGCTCTTGCAATAGCAATTCTCTGTTGTTGACCACCTGACAAAGTATCTACAGAACGCTTTTCAAAGCCCTCAAGGTCAACTATCTCTAAGGCTCTCTTAACCTTTTTGTCAATTTCTTTTTTAGAAAGTTTTTCCTTACGAGTGATAATCTTGCCATTATCTTTCTTGTAAGTAACTTCATTAGTTTTTAGCTTTAAGCCAAAAGCAATGTTATCATATATATTAAGATGTGGAAAAAGTGCATATCTCTGAAATACTGTATTAATAGGTCTTTCATATGGAGGAAGTTTACTTATGTCCTCACCTTTTAAAGTGATCTGACCCTCCGTAGGAATTTCAAAACCTGCAATCATTCTTAGTGTAGTTGTTTTACCACAACCTGATGGTCCAAGAAAAGTAACAAACTCACCTTTCTTTACTTCCAAATTAAAATCTTCAACAACCACAACATCATCAAAAGATTTTCCAACATTTTTAAGTTCAATAATATTCATTGAATTAGATACCTTAGACATAACGACCTCCTTATTTATTACCCGCCTAAAAAAACAGAGGAAAACTCCTCTGTTTACGTTTAAAATTATACACAAATTTCTACTTATAGTCAATGAATATAAAAGATAATTAATGTAAATTTAATATAAAAATAAAAGCACAGAGAATTCTCTGTGCTAATAGGACAATAAGTGACAAGAAATCAGGAATTTTTCTTATCCCAATTTCTAATATGTACGAAGTAGAATACTGCACCAACAAGGTTTGAGAAATACACAATAACAAGATTACGAATCATCTTAGACACTTTAATTTTCTTATCAAGTGCACCCATTATCATTAAACAGTTACCGGTGAAAAGTTCACTACCGGTAAACACAACAAGCATAAGACCTACAGGGAAAATCACACCGGCTAACATCTTTGCAACACCGGCATTATCAATACCATGAACTACAACGTTACTTGCTGCACCACCAAATGCAATAAATGCACCTGCCATCATACCCAAAATAATCATTTTTAACAGTGGTAAATTTGACTTTTTAACTCCGGCATTAATATTAATATCAGCCATTTCAGCTAACATATTTGAAGTTCTTCCCAAAGTTTCTCCCCCATTTCAAATTGACATCAAGGATTATTTTATCATAAATACACCTATTTAACAAGTAAAGTACATTATATAAAATAATCATAACATATAATCAATATTGATATAGAGAATTTCTATAAAAATTATGTGATAATCAATCAAATTCTAAATATTTAATATTAAGTTCACTTTCACTACCAACAATTGTTTCAATTTTAGATATAATTTCTTTATAATTATCGGAATAAATAAAAATTTCAGTATGGCAAGTTGGCTGTAAAATCATATTATACTTTGGCAAATAGAAATCTATAAACGAAAAGTATCTAAAATTATTTTCGATTATGTAGTCAATAATTTCATCATTATGGTTAATTTCATAATTGCTTTTCTTGTTAAACTGCTCATTTAAATTATTAAATGAATCGTAACACTTCATATCTTTCCAATGTGCAAAAAGGTCAGACTTTTCCCCTATGTCCTTTCCGATAATAGCTTTATCACCAAACTGATAAATTATATTTTTCAGAACATCACTATACTTCTTGGCATAGGAATAGAATTGTAGTTTTTCATCTAGTGAAGTGTCTATATCAAAACCACCATCCCAATACTTTTCACCGGTTATTACATAAACACCTTTTTTATGATATAGCTTTTTGACTTTTTCTATATCTTTAAACTTAACTTTATTCATATAATAACTACCTTTTATATAAAGAATTCTAAATATAAATAAGAAATTAGTAAAATAATAGCTACAATTAAGCCAATGGTTGCATTTTTAATTTTAAAATTTACTTTTTTCGACATATCCAATGAAGCTATCACATAGCAAATTCCAAATAAAATCAAGGCTATAATACCAATTCTTAATGTCACAGGTAATTCGCTTATTATCTGTTTAATATTTATAGAAGAACTTACTGGATTAAATACACCAAGCATATAAATCTCTCCTATCCTCTAATTATAGAAACCATATAAATAAGATAAGCGAACCGATATAGAGAAATACTCTGTTTGTATAACTCTTTATACGCAAGGAAATGTTCCTCCGTATTTTTTGAAAATTTTCTCTACTTTACTGCGTTCTGAATTAGAAATATTAAAATACTTATCTTTAAATTTTACAAAACCACAAGAATCACAAGCAATACAGTAATAGTCATTATCAAAATTAATAGAGATATTTTTATCAAAACCACAAGATGGTTCATCATTATATAGTTCTTTCTTATTAAATATATCTTTGACTATATTACTCTCAGCCTCAGTTAATATTACTGATATGTGTTTATTGTCATAATTATAATTTAATTGTCCAATAGAACTATCAGCGATATTAGTTGTATTATTACAAGCGCATAAGAACATCATAAAAGGTATCATTAATAACAAGGTTATAGTTTTAATATAGTATTTTTTAATCATATTATTATCCTCCGAGAGAAATTGTTTTTATATATAATTCTTCAAATTATTATCATTCTGTACTTAATTCTACAAGCAATAAATATACAGAATTGAACTACTATTACGGTCTTATGATAAGAGAAATCATTAAAATATATCTTTTAAACTACTATTCATTTAAAAAAATCGGTTCAAAATTCATTCTAGGATACCTTTTAATGAGAAAATCATAAACTCTTCGACTAACAACCCAATATGGCAAATACATTTCATATTTTTCATATGTTACATTTAAATCATGAAGATCATTCAATACTTCCTTAGTTATAAAACTATAAGGGTATCCATTTTCATTTATGTACTCTTTTTCTCTATATTGAATTGAACCACATTTTTTACATGGCTTTAAAGGATGTGTCTTATTAACAGATGCAAGTGGCAACATTATATGAGTAGGCGTAATTTGATAAAAAACAATATCGCCTACTTTGTTACGACAAGGTCTAAAATCATCCTCAGTAACATCAAAATTTTCAATTAATTCATTTCGTATATTTGCATTCACACCATAGTGGTAGGTATCCAAAATAGCAAATTCTTTCTTAAAAGAAGTTTTTGGTGCAAGAAAATCTGCATATTGTTCAGTAAGACCACAGCTTTCACAAACATATCTTTCAATATCGTCCCATCCTATATCTCCATATGAATAAGCCATAGGTGCAAATGCAATTCTAAAAGCAACAGCTTCCGAAATATTAGGGTATCTTTTTTCATTTACATTCATCATATTGAAAATACTCCATTAATAGTAAATATTATTGCATAAATAAATTTAATGTGAAAGTTTTCTTATAATAAATAACTATCATTTCGTACAGAATCTATATTGAATAATTCTCATTTCTTTATTCAACAATAAGACCTGCTGCGTAAAGAAGTTTTTTGTTCTTTTCAATAATCTCTTTTCTTTCGGAATCCTCTTGTGCTTGTCTCTGTTGTAGAAATTCTTTATTATTACAAAGCAAAGCCTTTGCATATTGAATATTCTCATTAAAAGAACTTAAACTATCAGAAATTATTTCTATATCGCTTTGGTCATAACCATTCGTCATTTCATTTAAACGCTCAATAATATAATAGCTTTCAAATCTAGCATCAATTATTAATTCTTTCAATTTATTTTGATTTGCTTGTGGAACAGAAGAAATAGGCATTTCTCCTGTAAATAAATCTAACAATGATGTATATATTTCCGGTCCTGATGAATCTCTAAGTTTTTGATTGTATTTCTTATGTTTGATATTATAATCATCAAGGTCTTCACAATCAAATTTTTGAAAGTACTTTAAATACACATCAAAAGCATTTTGTATTTTTGATTTCATATCATCAGTGTTACCATATTCATAATTCCATTCAATATCATTAATAATATTGTCAGCACAAGCAATTCGTGCTAAAGAAAAATTGTCATCTTCGTTATCAGCTTCTATATTAAATAATTCTATATAAATAGGACTACAATAATGTATTATATCAAATGATACTAAATCAATTGTTTTCTGTGTAAAAATACTTACTCTGTTAAATACGTTATTACAGTACTTAATAAAACAATTCTTATAAAATTTATAGCCATGACTAACCATAAAATTTGAAAATATATCTCTAAAAGTAATTATAACATCTTTTCTACGCAAACGCAATTCCTCCCAAACTAGCACCACCGGTTCCTGGTGCTAGTGCAATACAACCAATTACTATAATCACAGACATACCAATAGCTAAATAAACATAAGGACTTTTTGAAGAAGAACTCTCCTTTTTATCAGCTTTTTCTTGACCGTCTTCGTCAAGAATTTTAACTATATCACCTTGCAAGTTCTTTACATAGTAGAACATTTTTCCGTTGTAGGATAAAGCTACAGGACTATTCTCGGTATCATAGTAGAAGAAAAGTGGTGTACTGTCAGTCTTTTAAGCAATTAGGTTATTATTACTATCATAATAATAATCAGTTACCTTTGATCCCACTTTTTTCTGAGTTCTCATTCCGTTGGCATTGTAACGGTATGTTATCTTTGTGCCATCACTTAAAGTAGTTGTTGACAACAATCTACCATATTTCCATGTAAAAGACATACCGTCACGATACTTTAGTGGATTTCCTATTCCATCATATGTTATTGTTTCTCCGTTATATGATGTCAGCTTGTCCTTCCATGTTGTATCATAACCATATGTATTTGTTTTCTTTAACGCATTGATTGAGCTGTTATAGACTTGTACCTTTTTTATGTTACCTGCGTTATTATAAGTAACAATAGTTAATCATTAAACTCATTTTTATAATATTCAAAGAATTTTTCTGCTTGACCATTAGTATTAGCAATTTTAACAAAATCAACTATATACCAAGAATAATCATAATCCACAATAAGTATAGGAATGTTTTTAAACTTATCCCTAATTATGTCTTCATTCTGTATTTGATTGACAACCCCTGCAATTTCACAACAAAGGTCGTAATACCCAGTTGGTCCTTTACCAATATAATTCATATCATCATCGTACATAGAACTTTCATCTTCTCTAATTTCACTAATTCCTTGAGAAACAAACCATTGATACAAAACCTCTGTACCATCAACACATTCATCTTCATCAGCTAAAAAATACTCCTCACTATTGTCCCATTCAGCAATATTCCATCTTTCCTCACTACATTCAGGAGCATTATCACAATCCTTTTCTGTATTATATAACATAACAATACTAGGAAAATTCTCAAATTCTTTGTAGCAATTATTACATTCAACTAAAATAGAAATAGCATATACATCATCTTCTGCTATTTCGTTAATATGGTTTAAAATCTCTTTATACAAATATTGTTTTAACATTAATATCACTCCTAAGGAATTTGTTTAGTTGCTGCTAGCAACAATTCTTTAATATATTTAAGAATTGCTATTGTCTTCTTTCGTTCACATTTACCTTTACTTAATAACCTATATACTTTATCGTGATATACCTTTGCATGCATACATCTGTGAAGTCTATATTTTACATAAACTAAGTTATAAGCTGAATTAATTCCTATGTTTGCCTTTTGTAAAAGTTTTCGAGAGTTAAATGCACGAGCAGCTTTTTTAGCAACAATGTGATGCTTTTCTATTTTTGAGATTTAGGTGTCGTTTTAGCTCTATCAATGGAATTGGCAACAGTATCCGACAATGATTCACAAGCCTCTTTAATTTTTGCTCCACAAACTCTAACAACATTATTTAAAGCATCCCGAACAGCAGGACTACTGAGAAAGACTGCTACAACAGTTATCACTAACGCACCAACAACTAAATAAGCCAAATCATCTACTAAAAAGAAATGCCCTGTTTTATCAACATTATTAATAAAATTATTCTCACATTAAGCGAACATATTTGTGCTTAATGTAGTACCGGAATTTGTATCTACATATGCTGTATCATCAGCATTGATAAATCTACCTGTTTGTGGATCGTAGTAGCGGGACTGGAGATAGTAAAGTCCTGTGTCGGTATCATATACATAACCACGGTAACGGAGCTTGTATATTAACCTCTATTTTAATACAAACTTGTTTTGTCTTTTAATCACCTAAATTCAGCCTATCATAAAAGAGTAGTTATTGTTAAGACATAGAAGATAAAGCTGTAGTAGATAATACTGTCAACTCTTCTTTTATTACAGATTTTTATAAGTCAAACACTTGCGATAAAAATAACTTTGATTCTATATAAGGTAATTAAAATCAAACTCATATATTTGTCTTTTGAATATAAATCTCACCTTTTTCATAAGAATACCCAACATAATAAAAATCAAAAATATCATTGAAATTGATTTCTTCATTTGTTTTATTATTGGGATAGTCACAGAGAATGAATACCGTGTCAGTTGCAGGAGATAATCTCTTGTTTAACATACCTCCAAACGCCTTTTCTCCGGGTGTAGTTTCCGAACTCCATAAGTAGTTGTAAATTTCGCTTTTTTGCTCTAACTTCATCCACCTGTCATCTAAATTGTTTTGAAATTTTTTATTTTCTTCATTACTTAAAGTGAGTATCACTATTATGTCTCCGTCACCATGAAAGCCACCGCCATTCTTTTCGAAAAACGTGATGTCATTATAAGGAATAGATAGTTTCAGCGTTTGATTTATTTCAGTTATGACAAATTGCGGCGAATTATACTTTCTCAAAAAAATAATTGTTGTCAATAAACCAAACACGCATATTATAGATGTAATTATTATTAATATCTTCTTTCTTGCAATCATTAATAATCACCTTTTAGCATAAACAATAACATAAATTTTATATGGAACAATAATACCTTGATTTTGATCAGCCAAAGCCATATTATTTCCAACTTTAATTGCCCAATTTCCTGAATAGTTCTCTAGTTTAAAATCATACTTATCTTCTAATAAAAACTGAAAATATCGACAACCATTTATCCGCATTTCATTCACTGTTACACTGATGTTGTGAAACGCCCCTAACAAATCTCCGGAATTATATACTAACGAACACGTATAATTGGATACCCATTTATTTTTATGTTTTTTCCTCACTTTTTTAACTAAATTTTTGAATTCATTTGTTTTTTTATTTTTTTGATAGAGCCGTTGAAGAATTATACCAAAGATTTGATGGCTTATCGCGTAGACTATGTTCTAAGAATGTTGCTGAATATGCCATTTCTTTTTCTTTAATGTAGATACAACCTAGTTTTTCCAGAATTTACGTCCTGCTTCTTTTTCTTCTTTTAATAGCTGACCATTGTAATCCGTAAACATTATCGCATTATTCTCGCAATAGGTAAAAATGTTTTCACTTAAAACTGTACCGGTAGCACCAATATATGCAGTATCATCGGCATTGATAAATCTACCAGTAGTTGGGTCATAGTATCTGGTTTGGAGATAATAAAGAGTGGTATCTTCATCATACACATAACCACGATAACGAAGAGGATTAATTGAAGATAGTTCATCTTCTGACTGTGACAGAATATTACCCCATGCGTTATATACATAACTAGCTTTTTCATTTCCATCTTCGTCAAGGATTTTTACTATATCACCTTGCAAATTCTTTACATAGTAGAACATCTTTCCGTTATAAAACATTGCCACCGGACTGTTCTCGGAATCATAATATCAGCAATTAGATAATTATTACTATTATCTTACATTAAAGATTTTTTTAATGAATATAGTTCTATTTGTTTTTCTTAAAAATCAAGGTTTTCCCTTTGAGGTAGTTGTATTTCTTATTCTCAACTTTATCTATTTTAACAGTTAGTTTTCCCCATGAGTAATCATAAGAAGATGCAGAAGCATAACTTTTAAAATCAGTATATTTTTCACCATTTTCTGTAACTGTATAATATTTTCCTATATAAAAGCAATCGTACTCAACCATAACATCTACCTTACGATTGTTAATAGTTGCATTTTTACATTGATCTCCTCTAACTTCAGGAAAATTTTTGCCGTAACTTGAAAATGAAAAATTATATTCCTTACAATACCAATTTTGTTTATATTCTTCACCACTATCTAAATATGTATGCATATTATAATTTAAAAAACTAAAAAATACTGTTAATAAAATTAAAAAAGCAGAGCCAAAAATAATAACTTTAGTTGATGTTTTTAAACGCTTCATATTTACCTCGTCAAAATGTAAAACCAATTATAAAATTGCTTTTTTCTTTTTTAGCAAAAGACTTAATATTGATTTTTGTTTTATAAGTACTATTAACATCTTTGTTATATGCTTTGTACTTTTTGGATTTTTTATCATACTCAATGCAATAAGTATGAATACCATTATAAAAATGATCGTTCCAAAGTGAAATAATAGCAATTTTTGCTTTTTTAATTGACTTTATAAAACGATCAAAAGTTGACTCTCCTTGGTACATGTCTCTTTTTATCTTATGAAAATCAAAATATCCTGCAATACCTAACGGTTTTGTACCCCAAATTCCACCAAACATATCCATATCATTCATTTCAGCCTCAAGCATAACTTGATAGAAATATTGAAATTTTCCTAAACGTTTTAAAGTGTTATAGATCGCAATAAGTTCACAACCTACACCTGCAACCGTAGCATTATTAGATCCGTATTTTAAATTTTTAACTTTCTTGTTTTTTTGTCCATAGATATACCCACTAAATCTACCTAGAGCAGACCGATTGTCTTTATATCTTTTTTTAAGTTTATTATATCTTGTACAAAATGCTTGCCATGCATCAGGATAGCCCTCATACATTTTCTTATGAGCTTTGTAATAAGAACTCAGATTATGATACCATTGGCCAGTATAATCAACATTATTAACCGGATCATTTTCGCAATAAGCATAAATGTTATCACCAATAGCCGTACCAGAAGAACCAATAAAAGCAGTATCATCAGCATTGATAAATCTACCTGTAGTTGGGTCATAGTATCTGGTTTGGAGATAATAAAGAGTGGTATCTTCATCATACACATAACCACGATAACGAAGAGGATTAATTGAAGATAGTTCATCTTCTGACTGTGACAGAATATTACCCCATGCGTTATATACATAACTAGCTTTTTCTTGACCGTCTTCATCTAGAATCTTTACTATGTCACCTTGCAAGTTCTTTACATAATAGAACATTTTTCCGTTGTAGGATAAAGCTACAGGGCTATTCTCAGTATCATAGTAGAAGAACAGTGTTGCATTGTTGGTCTTTTCAGCAATTAGATTATTATTACTATCATAATAATAGTCAGTTACTTTTGAACCTACTTTTTTCTGAGTTCTCATTCCGTTGGCATTGTAACGGTATGTTACCTTTGTACCATCATTTAATGTTGTTGTTGAAAGCCATCTACCGTTTCTCCATGTAAATGACATACCGTCACGATAATTCAATGGATTACCGATTTCATCATAAGTAATATTGCCTACTCCATTAACTCCGGTTAACTTGTCACACCATTGTTTATCATCATAATAATATATATTACCACGAGGACTACCTGTTGGAAGTCCATCTCTATCAAGAGCTTGTGTATTAACAGAATGAATATTGCCGTTACCATCTAAAGAATAATTTATATAGTAGTTATTTACATAGTCATATTCCTCAGTTAGCTGATTCTTTTTATCATACTTGTATCTATGTGCTTCTTTACCATCTTGTTTAATAGAAGTAATATTACCGTTGTTATCATATTCATACTCATATTTTGATACAACTCGACCATCAAATAACACTCTTTGTTTATTTATATTCCTTGATGATAAGGTATCAGTAGAATTAGCATTAACATTATCTTCATCATCAAAGTTTTCATCACCAATATACTTATTAACAACATTTAGTGAATGCTTTGATTTAGTTAAGACAGATGTAACTCTACCAAATTCGTCTTTTTCTTCTGTAGTTTTTAGTCCGTTATAATCAACAAATGATTTACCGTCACTATCAGTACCACTTGTTATTGTTCTCGTGTTATTTCCAATTTCTGTTTTTTCTACAGTATTGCCATTTTCATCGGTTGTAACACTATTTGCAAGGGTGCTGTCTTTACCAAGTATAAACTGACTCTCTAAGTTTCCGTTACAATCATAGTAATAATAAGTTGTTTCTCCACTTTCGGAGTCATCACAAACAGAAATTTGACCGTTTTTGTTATAAGTATACTTAGCGATAGTATTGTCATTACACTTAATATTTGTAACATTATTGTACTCATCATATGTATATGAGATTACACTACCGTTTGCATATGATACTTTCAATAAATTCCCGTTATATGGACTATATATATTAGAAACTATCTGTGAATCGCCAACATATGTTGATAAAAGTTTGTTGTACTCATTATAGTTAAACTTAAAAGAAAAGTTATTATGTGATATTGACTCAACATTACCTTGATAGTCATAATCATACTTATTACTTGCACCACCGGTTGTAATAGAAGTAGCATTATCAGAAGAATCATATGTATATGATGTTTCTACATTATTACCATTAGTTACGGATGATTTGTTTCCGTTAGCATCATATGTATATTTTGTAGTATTACCGTTTTCATCAGTTTCTTCTGCTACATAGTTACCTTTTGAATCATAAGTTGACTGTGACTTAATATATGATTTTGAAGTATCTAATTCTTCAGAAAGCATATCGCCATATTCAACTTCACTACTTGCACTTGTTGTACCTTGGGTATTATCATCCCCACTAGAAGAAGATGCACTATCAGTTGAAGTTGTGCCAGGTGATACCATAACTTTTAACATGGCATTACTTGGTATCATTGTATTACTATTATAACCATAAACAAATGCATAGTCAACACATTGTACGAGCTTTTCACTATTTTCAGGTGTAACTGACAATGATACTGACTGTACAGAGGTTGTATTAGAATTAAATGATTGATAATGACTTTCAGGAGTATCTTCTCCTTGATAATAAACATTTAGTGCTATACCAAAAGTTCTATTTTCATTTGATAAAGGAACAGAAACACCTTGTGCTTGTCCTGTTAATACAAATGAAACATTCTTAGCATTTACATTTACTCTCTGATATATATACTTATTAGATAAATAATTTTTCTTATCAGTATTTTCCTCACTTGTAGTATCTTCTGAATCACTATCATTACCGGAATTTTCTGAATTATCAGTATCACTATATACTTCATATACTCTGTTATATACACCTTCTACTGATTTTACTACATTTCCGTATGCATCTGTAGTGTCAACCACATCATGTTCACTAACTACAGTAGTAGATTGAACAGATTGTGTGGTTTCCTTAACAGTAGTACCGGTTGCATTTTCTGTAGTTGAATCGGTAGTATCATTTTCATCACTATTCATTTTCAAATATGTAGGTGCACCAAAAATGTATGGTCTGCCAGAGGTAAATGTAAATTTATTGTTACTATTATCAAACCAATTATTTGCATTAGTGAAATTACTGTTTTTCAATGCATTATAATCATTTACAGTTTCGCCTTCTTCTAACTGTAAACAATCAAACCATGTAGTATAATTCTTACCGTTTGACTTTAAAAGAACCTTTACATCAGTTGCTGTTGATGGAAGCTTTGCAGTTACACTGATTCTTTTCCAATTAATTTCATCACTTACTGCAAAACCATCAATAGTTTTTTCTTCTGAATTGTCCTTATACTGAATAGCCAGATTTAATTTGCCTGTACCGTTATTTTCGCAAGAAGCCTTAACATATGCAGAGAATGTAACGTACTTACCTAACAAAGATTTTTGACTAATATTGTGATAAATCACACTGTCCTTGTCTTGTTTATCTTTGTTATAGATTTTAATAGCATTTGTACCAAAGTATTTTGTATCGGTATCTAAACTATACTTATTATCAGGATTTGAACTTTCGCTATAGTAGTAGCCATCATTGTTCTTAATACCGGAAAAGTCAGATGTTTCATCAAGATAATTCTTGATAAAGTTATCTTTACTTTTAGTAACAGTAAGGTCGGAACTTTGACTATTTGAAATATAACCATTTGCATTCATTGTTGAAACTTTTGTTCCATCATTATCAAAAGTATATGTTTCTGATGAACCGTTTCTATCTGTTACTTTAGTTGTATTATCAGCTTTGTATTCAAAGTTTAGATAATTACCTATTTTATTCTCTGAACTTCTTTCAGTAATATTAGTAACTTTATTAGCAGTATTATAAGTTAATGAATATGAAGAACCTGTTTTTACTTCTGAACCATTTTCTTTTGTATATTTTACTGAAATTAATCTACCTAGATTATCATAAGTATAATTTGAACAACTATTATCAGGTAATTTAACTTTAGTCAACAGTACTTTTCCATTTGACTGTGTATATGATAAATTAACCTTTCTTGAATTAGGAAGATTAATTGTTGTTATATACTTCTTACTGTTAATAGTGGTTGTTGTAAAAGTAGCTTGTGTTTGATTTGTAGAATCATAAATATAGTTTATATATCCATCACTACTATTTCGACCATAAACAATATGATTTTTCTCATTATCTAATTCGGTGATTTTATATAAAACACCTTTACCATTGCTAGACTGGAAATAAAGCTTTTCTGAATCTTTTTCAAGGATATATCCACTAGATGTTTTGGTTAACTTAAGTCCAAGATCTTCATCATCTTCCCATTCAGTTGGTGCATTGCCTTCACCTCTAAGATAATGTTTTCTTCTATCTGACTCAATATATACATATTGATATGGATTATCACCGGTATTTAAGTTAGTATCTGTAATTGGTTCAATGTATTGATTAAAAGAAAAATTCCAACCATAACCAATCATTGAATCTTGATAACATTTATCATAATCAAAACTATTATATGTTGCTGAAAGTGAAAGTGGCATTCTAGCAGCCTTGCTTTCATAAAAGTTCTGATTTACTACTAAATTTCCAAGATAATCATTAATATTTACATCAGCTTTACTACCGGCAGAAACAGTATGATATGAAAGATTATCTTCTTTTCCTGTAAAATCTTTATAAACCATTGTAAACATTGGCTTATGATGAGTTTTATCACCGATTGATAGATTTACAGTTCTTGTTTTTGCACTATCTTTAGCTTCCAGAATAAAGCCATTATTTGTACTTTCACCGGTAGCCCATGAATTTACTAAAGAAGTAATATCAAAAGATACATTATCACTTGAACCGGCTATTGCTGAATAATCTTTTACTATACTATCATAATAAGGTGAAGTACTTTTATAATTATGTAACTTAATAATAAAAGGATTACTTTCTGATACATCACCTATAATTTTTTCAATAGAATATGAATATGTAGCCTTAATTACTTTTTGAGAAGAAGTAAGTGTAGGTAATTTATTTATAACCCATCTAATATATTCAGAAGATGATAAAGTATATGGTGGATTGTACTTTGTAGATGATGTACCATATCCTACATATGAATACTTAGTATTAGATACTTGACCGGAAGATATTTCCGGATCAATAGTTACAGGATATTTAATATCTGATGATAATAGAAAATCCTTATCAGCTGTTAGTTTAACCTGCATAGTATCATCTTTATGATTTAAAATTTCTAAAGATATATTCTCACTATACTTTTGATTTGCATCTACCATATATGGTGCTGAAATTGTATACACAACATTCTTTCCATTATACAAATCAATAGTATTATCATCTTTTAATTTTGGAATTAGTTTTCCAATATTATACGAAATAACATACTCATTATTTACATTTGGGCTATTTAGAACAATATTTTCTTTTACACCTTTTGTTGTAACATTGCATTGCAAGTCAACATTATTATAAATATTCTTATATTCAGCATTTGATGTAATATTATCTAAAGCAGTATCATTTTTATCGTCATTAGTTTTTCCGTTCTGAACTACAATGTTACTTTTATTAGCGTCATCATAATTCCAACTAATTTCGTGTTTGTCATTTTCAACTGAAACCAAACTGTCACTACTTGTATTTTTTGAAAGGGATACATTTACATCACTTTCTTTATTACTGTATGTTGAATTGTCATCGGACTTTACAAGGGTATTATCATAATCTACCCATTCATTTTTACTGTTTTTATAATGAACAGGCTCACCGTAATCAACAAACATTTTTGTTCCATCATCTAACAAGAATGTTTTAGAATTCTCAGTTCTCTGCTCGCTATCTTCACTGACAATATCGCCTATTTCGTCCGTTTCACTTTTAACATTACTAAAGTCAGCACTATTAGATTCTGAGTTTGAATTCTGACTACTGTTATCCTGAACTAAAGCAACAACATTCATTGGAATTAAATAAATCATTGCAAAGCATAGGATGATAGAAATTGTAGATAAACATTTTCGCATTTTACATTTCATTTTAAACCTCCGTTTTAATTTTTTATCATATACTCCTCGAAATATGATATTTTATTTATATTTTTCTGCTTTGACTAATTTATAAAACTATCACCTCGTTATCATTATTAATTATTTAATTTTCATATCTTCTTTATCATCTCCAAACTGTGTATTTACATCATATTCCTTCCTAACAGAAATAAAGCCCATCTTATATGTTAGTTCTTAGTGTTCATTTAAAACTACAAGTGCATTACAAGTACCCAATAACACTAAAAGAAAATTTTTCATAACTTTTTTAAACGGAAATAACAAACTTCGCACATAATAAAATAAATAAAAACAAATATTAATTCATTTTACTTAATGTGTTTATACACTGACAATTAATACGCATTCTATGAGTATTATTATAGTGTTTGTTTAATTTTGTCACTTAATGTAATATTATTCTACTACAATACAAATTAAATGTCAATATAAATAATAATTTTATTATATAGTTATTATTACTGTTACATTTGACTAATGATTAGAATAAAAATAGCTGCTAGCACTTGCTAACAGATTTGATTAAAGATATGATTTTCTATTATAGACTTCTTAAGGAAACATATAATGTTCTATAACGATTTGTGTGTATCATAATGGGTTAATAATAGGATATATGTTGATTAATTTAGCATAATAATTTGCGTATGCCAATAATTATAATATAAATTACTATAATTTCACTTAATTAGTTTACACTATGCCTAGTCGTGTAATACATTTACCTTTTATGATGATTAAAGTCTATATTATGCTATATTTCAACTTCAATTATTGGTAGTTTCTCTATTAATTATGTAATTTTATATATTGTTGTAACAAATATTTTAAATGTTAGAAAACACTCTTTAGGAAAGTTTTTAAAAACTCTTTAGGAAAATCAAATTTTGCATACAAAAACTTAGCCACAAAAGTAAATATCGCACCATAACCAAAACGGCTAAAAGTGCGATAAATACTGGGTTTCTGATATATTTCTTGGCGGAGAGCAAGGGATTCGAACCCTCGAAACCACTTTAATGGTTTACACGATTTCCAATTGTATTCAGCGTTTACCTTTTATGATGATATAAGTTGATTTAATGTGATATATCACCTTCAATTATTGGTAAATATTCTACAATAATATAAATACGCATAAGTTTGTAATATATAATTCTTTAAAAGCACTAAATTCTTTAGGAAAGTCTTTAGGAAAGGTAAACTAGTATTTTTAAATTCACTTATAAAGGTAAAATTAAAAGCAGCCTTAAAGGCTGCTTTTTTTATTCTACAAAAAATTGTGAGAAATGTTCTGCAATATTTTTCTTTTTTGCATCAAATAAATGTCCATAGATATTAGCAGTTGTTGATATATTAGAGTGACCTAACCAATCAGCAATATCTTTCAACTGAAAGCCGTAGTTAATAAGCAAACTAGCACAAGAATGTCTTAGATCATGTAACCTAATATGCTTTAAGTTATACTTCTTGAGTAATTTGCTCCACATAGAAGATGCTGTGTTTGGCGATATAACATCACCGTTTTTCTTTGTAAATATATATCCTGTGTCATGATAGTTATCCCCTAATAGTTTCTTATAGAAAAGCTTATCTGCATAAAGTCTCTGGAGAATATTTCTCATTTCACCTAAAATCGGATAATATCTGTTACTAGAATTATTCTTATTACCTTCCCTACATATCGTACTATTCATTCTTGATAATGTTCTCTGAACATGAATTTTGTTATGTTTCCAATCTATATCTTTCCATTTTAGTGCCAATACTTCAGATCGTCTTAGGCCATAAAACACAACTGTAAAATATAGTGGATAAAGTCTTTCATTTTTGAGCGTTTTAAATACCTCTTTAACCTCATCACAGTCATAAAATTTAATATTTGATTTGCCTAGTGGTGGTAGATCTACACTATTAGCTACATTGTATGGTACAATATTATCTTTTTCGGCTAAACTTAATATTCCAGAAAATACAGATTGATGCCCCCTAATAGTCTTAGAAGAAAGTCCTTTATTGTGCATTACATAGTCATAATATTCTTCAATTACATACGGTGTAATCTCTTGAACCATTAAATGTGATTTCTCAAAATAAGGAAGAATGTGATTTAATAAGATATTTTCGTATCCTTCGTATGTAATGTCACATATTTTGCATTTTGCTTTCTTAATTTGTAACCATCTTTTTGCATAATCTGTAAAAAAAACATTTGAATCAACAATAGTATCAAGATAAGAATAATCTTGAATTATCTCGTTAAATCTTTCACGCACTTTCTTTTTTGGTGTTGAAGTTGGTAAATTTAGAGCCACCCATTTTGTTTTTGCTTTACCAAAAGAATCTTTGATATTCAGCACAGCAAAATATCTACCTTTCTGTTTTTGAAGACTACCTGTCATTGTTATTCACCTCTAATACCGGATTTCAAGAACTTAATAAGGTAAAGTTTCGGTATTTTATATATCGAACCCATTTTTAAAGACTTAATTGTTTTGTTCTGTAACAACTTATATGCAAGATTCCGCTTAATGCCGAGTATTTCACATAATTCAGATACATTAATTAAATCTCCATAATTCTTCAACATGCGATAATAAAACTTATCCTCATTGATTTCATTCATCAATTTATCAATGTCCTGTAATTCCATTTCATAGTTAATTTCTTTGTTTTTCATAATAAACACCTTTCGTACATTATATATTTTTTCACTTTTATTAGATATTATCTAATATTTATTTGATAACACCTAATACTTATATAATGATAAAAAAGATTTTTTTTAACCACTTTAATGTTATATATAAATTGTATAATCTAATAAATACAAATTCAATACCGTTAAACTTTCATATATACATTTTGCAAACAATAAAATAGGCATTACTTACAAGAAGTAATGCCTATAAAAGTTGAAATATTATTTTATATCTGTTTTATATTCATAATGCAATAATGAAAAAAGATTAAGGATGGTTAGTTCATTGTTAGTAATAACAAGTCTATTATCCTTTTTATACTTCTCTATTTGACCTTTAAGCACCTTAATGTCATCATTATTGCTGACAATATCTGATAGTTTACCGTATACACTTAGTTCAGATGAATACACCTTATTTATAAGATAGAGAATTATTTTGTTGTATTCACAAGTATTTTTAATACTTAGTATTTCCAATTCATAAATGAGTGATTTTATTTGCTCTGTAATTGCTATATTGTCTAGTTCAGATAAATCGTCAATATAGAATAAATTAAATATCTTATTGTCTATAACAGCATAAACTAAATATTTGCCAATATCTTTATCATCATTATAGTTGATAGTTATAATATGAAACCAAAATGCTTTCTTAAGCAAATATTTCAATTGTTCTTTTTTAGATTGCAAATTAGTCATTCCTTTCTTATCTATTTTTTACATTCTGAAGATAACCAATAGTATCTTGGTCATCATCATCTAAGTAAACACCATTATCCGGTAAATTAAAATCAAACAATTTAGAAGACTTAATAACAGTGTAGTCTTCAGCAAGTGAGTCTTTGGACCATATAGCTATACAGGAATACTTTTTATCGGTTTTAAAAGCATCATGAATAGTAATTCTATTATTAATCATATCATCCAGAGTTTTAACACTAATTTCTGAAATCGTCCATTTTTGTTTGCTAATTACAGTTCTGCAAACACACAAATACAGCTTATTGTTCCTTTCATTTTTACAGGTAAACAATACCGGATAGCCGTTTTCAAGAAATATATAGTCCAGAATTAAGTCTCCCATTTTGGGGATGTTTTTAAAATATGGATTTGGTATATACATACTATCTTCTTTTCACCATCTTTATCTTTATTTAAACTACACATATTATAGCATATACGGTACTACAGTACAAACAATAAAAAATTTTATATATAAAAAAGGAAATAGTAATAATACTATTTCCTTTGATATAGTTATATATTTTTTACATCACGATTTTCGTCATATAAAAATGTTTCAAGTTTATCAGATGGCTTAATATAAAAGAACTTAAATAGTGCCTTTATAATCATATCTTTTGTGTTTGCCAATGTGCAACCTCTTGGTTCATACCTATATTTGATAACCCCAAACTTCTTATCAATATAAGCAGAAAGAAGTTTGTAATCATCAACACTAATACTGATATAGTCAATATCATTAGTATTGTTATACACTCTTCCCCAGTTTTTACCTTTGCTAAATGGTTGTTCTAATAGATCATCTAGGTTGCTATAAATATCATACACCTTCATAGCAAAACCATACATTGGCTTAACGGACTCTTTAAGATTATCCATAAAATAAAATGGAGCTTTCAAGTACGCTGTTCCATATTTATCAGTATGGATAATAATTTGTTGTTCTACAGAATCGTAGTAAACATTGTCTGTTCCATATAGGTAATTACTAGCAGTTGCAGTTACCTTAATAGTTTTGACTCTACTACATTGTTTTGCAATAATTGTTGCTTCTTCTTCATTATAATTACCATTATCAATGAAGTGTTGACACAAGTCCTTAGCATCATACTTTTCTTTTTGATTGTTTGACATTTTATATCTCCTTACTTAAAATTATTATCTGCAATATATAGTAAAAAAGAGACTAATAAATAGTCTCTTTTTCGAATGTTAACTTTAATTGAATTATTAAAAATTGGATTACCAATTAAGTATATTATATAATAAGATTATAAAAATGTCAATCATTATTATCATTTTTTTTGCAAAAAAGATAAAGAAAAGTTCTTAATAAGGATACAGCAACAAGCATAGCATATATTGAATATCTAAAGCATTTTTCTATATCAATAATAAAAATATGAAAAATACACGCAGTTGCTACCCACATTAAAATAATAGATAGTATTTTACTTAATTTATCAAGTATATTTTTTCTGAAGATTTTGTTTCTATACTTAATTAAATCTCTTGTACAATTTGTAAGATAAATGTGATGATTTGGTAGTAATTTTACCATCTCATCATAATTTAAACAAACAAACTTATATAGTTGCTTTTCTGAATTTCCTTCTAATTGATAAGAAATATCGTTATTAATAAAGACATTATTAGCTGATATTTTTGCATCAAGTAATCTTAACAGTTGAAATAATGAAATCGGACAAAGCAAATAATATTTATATTCTTTATTATCAATACATAAAAATAAATAGTATCCATTATCGTTAGAATTAAAAACAGATAGTATCGGATATTGCTCTGTTCCTAATAACACAGTATCACATTCCAATATTAATTCTTTTGACTTCTTAAATAATCGTGTCATATCTGCTTCTCCAATATATTTGTTACTGAATTGACTTGAGTATCAGTTAAGGAATTGATTTTAACTGCAAAAACACAAGCAAGTTTCCTTACTTTATCATCTTTAACATATATTGTAACACTGTTTGTAAGTTTAGAATAGATATTTTCAAGTTCGATTTTTCTATCATCAGACAAATTGTATTTTGCAATAATATCATCTACAAATTTACGCTGAGGTATGTTATGGCCATGTTCAATAGTGCTTAAATATGATGCATCATATTTAATTTTATTTGCCATATCTTTTAATTGTTCATTGTTTTGTAACCTTAAAACCATTAAGAATTTTCCTAATTCCGAACGCATTGTGGTCACCTCTTTAAATTCTTATTATATGTATATTATACGCAAGTAGGTACAGTATTTCAATATAAATATAATTTCATATATATTTTTAAAAAATAAAGCACTTATCAAATATAAGTACTTTAAATGTCCAAATCATCCTTTAATTTATCTTTATCTTCACTAGATAAAACTCTATAATATAGTAATATTTGCTGTTCCTCTTTAGTCAAATTGTAAATTGTTTCATCGCTTTTCTCTGGATTAACATTTTTATTAGAGTCTGTAGGTAATAAATCATCATATGTGATACCAAAAATTTTTGTTAGCTTATACAAATTATTAATAGATGGTTCAGATTTGCCGGTTTCATAATATGTATATGTTGTGCGATTAATACCCATTAAATCAGATACTTGTTGTTGTGTTAAGTTTGATCTACTCCTATAATACCTAAGTAAATCACCTAATTTGTATTTCTTCATTCTAAAGACTCCCTTCAAATGTGACTTCTAATTTCCAATTACTATATTGCCATTATATACCATTTATAAGAGTTTGTCTAGCACAAAAGAAAAAAGCATATCCAATTGGATATGCTTAAAATGATTACTTGCTGTAAAAGACTCATAGTAGTACTATTACAATCATTTTCTATCTACTAGTTGTAGAAATCTACGTACATTAATCTAAAAATCCACCAACATCAACAACATTATCAGAATCATCAAAACAACCTTTAACATGCTTTTTAACAGGTTTAGAATAATATCTTAAACCATCTTCTGTATAATATGATGTAATAAAAACATTATAAGAACGATGTTTTTTTAAACCTTTTACTGCAAAATTAACATTTTTCTCATAATGTACTAGATTATTAAAATCATCATAACCTTCTACTTTACATACAGAACCATATTTACTTGTATAAGAAATACTTACTTTTTATAAATAATCTTTCCGGTATTAAAGTTGAAACCTTTAATAGAACTCTTTTTTCGATTTACCTGTATTGCACTATCAACCATTTTATTACAACCCTTTGGTAAATTCTTTTTAATATAATTATTTACTGTCTTGTAATTATTAGATGATAGTTTTGATTTAATGAATGCATTAAATCTTAATGTTTTGACTTTATCTAATTCTTTGTCATATGCCTTATCGTATTCTTTTAAAATTGCAACACAATAATTTTTCTGAGTTGTTTTATTATTCCCCTTATAATAAAAATATTCAGTAGCACCTAACATTTTAAAGTCTTCTCTGTGAAAAGGTGAAAAATGACTGACTACAATTATGGAGATTTTTCTTGAATAAACTTTTTTGCTGTACTTATACTTTACTGTAAAATTACATTTGTGAACGTCACAGCCCTTTGAAGTAAAATAAAGTTTTGTTTTGTTTTTCTCAAAGCAGATGTCACCTTTACTTGAAGTTGTATTACTGAATGACAAGTTAGAATCAGTTGGCTTAATAAGTTTCTTGTTAAAGTAAATCTTAAAAACATTTTGTGTTTTGTATTCGGTTGCATCCGGTATCTTATTTTTTAGCATGGTTACAGTTAAACCATTACTTTTTGCTTCTGCTGTATAAGCACCAGCACTTGTTCCTACGATTGTAGTAATAGATAAACACATTACCACAGCTAACAAAATTGATAAAATTCTTTTCATTTTAATTTTCCTTTCGTAAATAAGTTTTTTGATAAATAATTAATTATTATTTACCGATAATTTTTCTTCTAATTTTTTTACTTAAGTATCTCCTTCTTTCAATCATTAAAAATTTATACTCATATAATATTTTCAATTTTATCATTATATATATATATAATGATAAAAAAGAATGCAATATAACAACTTATGTCATTATATTGCATTAAAAGCACTTATTCTTTTGATTTAATAATTAGATTTCGAATATCATTTATCATTCTATTAAATGTTTCATCATCTGAATTAATTGAAATGAATTTATTACTATCACATTCCATATTCATTTCAACATATAATGATTGTTTAATCTCGTAATCATTCAACATTTGAAATGAACTAATAAGTATTGATTTGATACAAGCAATAATAGTATCACAATCACTATTAGTTGTAGCTATATTTAATAGCTCTTTACCACCTTTATGTTCATAAACTGCAATCTTACAGCAGTAATCATCCTCTTTAATATTCACATTATCACCTTTAATAATTAATGTCTTTATATAAGTTTTCATAATAGTTTAACTCAGCTGGATTATCCCAGATGTTTCCGATAACTTGAAGGTCTGAAATATATTCTTCAATATCTCTATCAATTTCAATAATTCCTTTGTAATTACCTAGTGCAAAACAAGCATATTGTTCATACCATTTAATTTGATATAGATAATTACTTTGAACATCCTTGACAATATCACCTTCAAATATCTTTTGCCCATTCTTATCTGTAAGTCCAATCCATTGACTAACCGTATTTTTCTTTACTTTCCAATCGCCATCATTAGCAATGGTCTTAAGAGGTACTATACAAGGATAATCAGTATTATGAACTCTTTCATCTAAGTATAGGCCATATAGCCACTTATCATCAGACTGTCTCATTGCTCTATATAACTGTTCCATTATATTACTTCCTTTCATTGTTTACGCATTTCTTTGATAGTCTTAATTGCAAGTTGTATATCTTCTTTTTCAACACCTTCTTTTTCACATTGTTGGATGAAGGAATCATATGTTTTAGTTTCACTATTCTCTGCAATATCAGTATTCTGAGTCATTAAATTCATCTAGAATCTCCCTTAGCCTATCTAATACAATTTTAAGGTCATTAATTTCCCTATATAGGGTTAAATCACCCATTGAGTCTTCTGTTGTTTTTCTATATGCTTTTTCTTTTTTCTTTAAGTCTTTCTTTACTTCTTTTAAAATTCTCTTGATAGTTGATTTGTTCTTATGATTGATGTATTCGTTACTTACAAAGCTATCAAAGCATACATACATTTCACCTGTTGAGTAACCACATTTTTCGATATATTCTTCGAAAGTAATAAATGCATCTTCAGTTAAACAATATGATTTATACAGCTTATTTGTATCGTGGGCTACTTTACGGTCAATATGGTCTTCAACCCATCTTCTTTTATACAATTCATAATCAATTTTAAATTCTAATAGAGTTTTGTTCATTATATTAATTACTTCCTTTACTATTAATCTACAATTAGTAGAAATTACTTTATCATATTTATAAAGTTGTCCTACAAAGTTATTTTTAATAGCTTTGTAGGACTTTACTTTAATTAGTTGTTTTGGATGTAGTCTAGCCATTCCTCGTTACTGATATATGTAGATACTTCTGTAACATCTTTAGCTTCCTTAATCCTATTAAGAAAGATTAAACCTTTTCGTGCAAGATTGTATGAACCATTAGAGTCTACACAACATGGAATATTTGCGTTTGTATCTGTAATATAACTTTCACTACAATAAAACTCATTGTTGTTATTAAGTACCGGTGAGATAATATAATCTCTATCGTACACAACATTACTAATTTGAAGAGTGAGTTTTAATAGTTCCATAAATCGTTGTAGTAATGGCTTACTATCAATACATAATAGACTATCCTTAACATTTCCATCTTCATATTTAATATGACAATCATCAAATAGTTCTTTAAACTCTGATGTCATACTTAATGTTTCATAACTCTTTTGTCCAGGTAATGGATTATTAATGTACTTCAGTCTTTCGCCAAAAGTACAAACGGTCCATTCACTTTGACCTCCTTGGAATTTAACAGGAAATTTCTTAAAGTCAATGTCAAATTCAAAGTAATCTTTATCCTTATTGTAACGAATATCATCAATATTCTCAATGAAAGAATGAACTTGCTTGATATTTTCGTATTTAGGATTGATCATACTAATAAAGCCGGTTGTTGGGTCCACATTAGTTATATAACCAGGATTAACAAAAAAGATAATACCGTTTTGTGAGCCGGAAGAAGTTGTTGTATCTGCCTTATTAGTTAATTGGTATGCGTTAAGTAAGCCACCACACTTATCAATATCAGTATCTTTGTCAACATAATAATTAAGTTTATTAATTAACATGTTCTCAAACTTTTGATAAATCTGCTTTTCAATTCTTACTCGAGAATTTTTGAATTTACTGTTGAGGTTTTCCATTACCACGATTGCATCATACTTAACAATAAGTTTACAAATCTTATAGATAACCTGGCTTAGGTAACCTTCTTTTAGTTCTTTAATAGACTCAAGTGTTGTCCAATTTTCCCTTGCTTGTTCTCGATTTTTTTCTTTCTTATCCAGTTTATCCTGGTAGTTAACATTGTATGTTAACCCATTATATGAGTGAGTAATAATATTAAAGTTTTCTTGCTCTTTAATATTACCTTCACTATCAATAACAGTAACATAGATAAGATTTCTTTCACCTCTGTTAATACCAATTATATTAGTCTTATTTGAGGTCTTAAGAAGATTTCTAACTTCGTAATTTAGGAACTTATAATCAGCTTCTTGACAGTTAAGTGAAATAGCAAAATGTAGGAAGAATTGTCCCTCAGTAAATCTCTTATTCTTGATAATGTCATACTTATACATACTAAAGCATTGCTTTCTTTCTTCCGGTGTTAAATTACCTTTACCACCCTTTGCTGCAACATATTCTTCTTTAGTTCGTTTACGAATTTCTTGGTTCTTAGGATGAATAACCCTGTCTTCCTTACGAATACTTGCAGGACGATAGAACATCTCAGCTCCACCAAGTAACTTGTAAACAACATCAGTCAAATTACGCTTATCAAAAAGCATTTGGAAATAAAGAGTATGTAAGTCTTTCTTACCTTTACTATGAGGAGAAAAGTCCTTGTTATAAAGCTGAAATAGGTATAACTTTCCTTCATCAACTAACTGCATTACTTGCTTGTATGACACATCACGCATATTGATTTGATATGCCTGTCTATTAACATCATCAACAAATTCTACAAAAGAATGATACTCAGTTGCTTTCTTGAATTCAAAGTTATATTGGGAGTAATACTCTCTAACTCTCTCAATGTAATATTCAAGATACATTATTAAGTCAGTTTGATTAAAGTCCTTGCTTGTAGTTTTATAACTACCTTTCTTTCTGATTTTATTGATGTCAGCTGGAAGATATGTATTCTTTAGTTCTTCAAGGACTTCATTTATACCTTCTTCATTTCTTTTACCGTTCTTTTTAACGGTTTTTCCATCAATGACCATAAGGTTTTGAATTTGTTTGCCAGGTTGTGCAATCTGACTATATTCAATTTTTGTGAATTTGTCATCTTTATCCACAGGTAGGTTATATGGCTTTTTAAACTCTTTGCGACTATTTTTATCCATTACACCAAGATAATACATGCCATCCTTCATAAATAATTGTGATGAACGCTGTGATTCAAGACTATTTTGCCAACCTTCAAGGAATTGAGGGTTATCAAAAGATAGCTTAATCTTGTTCTTAGAATATGGCTTTGATGTGATATAGTTACGAACTTTATTATATAAAGGATCAACAGCCTTGATATGATTAAAATTCTCATAATAATCACCATAAAACAGTTCGTCTTTTGTGCTTTCTTTACCTGTACCTTGTAGTATTCTTAAAAACTTCTCAATATCTTTAACACTATCCAGTAAGTTCTTAATCTTAGCTATTCTGTTATCGTCACATTTAAGTAGCTTCTTGTTAGCAATTGTAAGGGTTTCTTTTGCTTTTGCATAGCAATGATTGACCTTTCCTATCATAGTTTGTAACTTATTGATATAGTAATCAATAACTGATGGAATATGATTATGATTATCATTATAATTAATGATAAGTTCTTGAAGTTCATTCAAAGAGAAACTTTGAACTTTTTTAAATTCTTTCTTTCTCTTATCTTCATACTTTTCAATACTTTTTACCTTTTTAGGCTTCTTTTCATCATCATATTTTTTGTTCCATAATTGTTCGAAAGAATTCCATTTACCGAGCATTCCACCTGATAAATTACGAATGTTAACATTATTGCTAACATAAATCTTATCTAATTCATAATTCTTAATGTTTGCAATAATAGCAGAGATATTTTTGATTGTATTGAAATAAGAACATACATTGTCCTTTTCACTATCGAGATTGAAGTAGTTATACACTGCATCAAGTAATTCTTTATCATCTTTAAATGATAATGGTAGGAATGATTTTACATCATTCTGGCTGCCAATTTGCTTATATAGGGCTTTCATTAATGGTATTCTAACACCATTATTTTGAGCGTTATACATTGAGATGTATTCATTGATACCTCTGATTTTATTACCACTTTCATCAACATATCCACCAATTAACATATTGTAACTGTCAATTCCAGATTGTGATAATACGCAATTGAAATAATCTAATGTAAACATATCATCAATGTTTACATTATAAATTCCAACAAAGTTTTCTCTTAATACATTAACATATTCAGATGGGAGATTACTAATTACATTTTCATAGATTTTCATGTTGTCCATGAACTTTGGCAAGTTATCTCCAATACATCTATTTGCAATAGCTGTACTGCTTTCTTCAGATGAATACATATTATCACAATTAGTAAGGTAATCACCAAAAAAAGTTGTGTAATTAGATAGGGCTAAAATTTCTTCCTTCTTACTATCATCACCAATTACATTAGGAAGATATTCAGTTAAGAATTCTTTTCTCTTCTTTAATTTCTTCTTGATTGGTGATATGAGACTTACAACCTCTTTACGAAGTTCCTCTTCACATTTCTGAAGTTTGTTGTTATCCCTTTCTTCATCATAATATAGGTCACTATATTCATGAAGATGGCTAAGTTGATTAGGTTGAGATAACAAATAGTCATTTTCATTGCAGAGACATTCCATAATGTATTTCTTTACATTTAAGACACTTTCATTCAAGTTTCTCTCTTTGTCAAGTCTTTCGTTTAATTGAAAGTTTTCCATTGTTTTCCCAATTGGAATTAATCGACATTTTAATGTTTTCGAAACATTGTACTGCTTTGTGAAGTTATCAATAACTTTCACTTATAACACCTCTTTCATAAGTTTTATTGTTATTAATATTATAATATCATAAAGTAGTACCTATTACAACATTAATTTGCATAAATTTATATAAATTAAATTCATATATAAAATAAATAAAATAGCAATACTGTGAAAACCAGTATTGCTTTAATCTCTTTTATCGAGTCAATATTTAATAACAAATCTACACATCAGTAGAAATTTAAAGATTTTATTTATTACTATTATGCGTTTCATAATAGAATTTTATATCAATATTATTTTCAGAAAGCAAATTATATTTTTTTGCTAATCTATAGATAAAAGTTTTTTCAAGTCTTCCTGTAATTTTAGTAAGTTCTTCTCTAAATCTTTCAAGACTTTTAGTTCCTTTATAGAAGTTACACATTCTGCATGCAGGATTATAATTTTCAATATTATTTGGGCCGTTGTTCCAATACACACTAACTATATGATCCACTTGCATGGTTTTAAGTGTCAGTTCACAACCACAATAAGCACAATGACCATCATACTTATTATATACTTTAAGTCTTGTTGCTTTACTAATTGCTTTTCTTTTTTCAGTATCCATAATTAATCCTCATAATTACATAGTTGTACCGGAGCAATATATTTACCCATAAAGCAAAGAATTCTATTATTAGTGATACGAATTGTCTTATATCCTAATGCTTTTTTAGTTTCTTGTAATTGATGAAATACTTTATCCGGTGAACTGAATTCCATAAATTCAATAACAATTAGACCATCTATAATAGTTTTATCTGCATCAACTTTAATTGATTTTAATTCAAATACAGTTTGCTTATTGATTTTCTTCTTGAGTGTTAACATAACATTTTCCTTTCTAGATTTATAAGTATAGTTTAAGCAATAGACTTAAACCATTCAATATTATCCATATACCATTAATAGAAAAAGTATAAAGAAAATATTTAAATAAAATTTTACGCATAGCAGCCTTTCTAGTTTTAGACTTTTTTAATTCATCTAATTCTAATAGTATTTGAAGTATAATTATTATGATGTTAAATAATATAACAGGAAATAATTTCATGATATATACCGTCCCCACTAAAATACAATCATATTGTATAATGTTTTGTAGATAATATAAAGTATAATATCAAACAAAGAACATGAAGCTATAGACAATATCCCTGCATGAATTATAGCTTTCTTACGAGTATATTTATCTTGAATATCATATTTATTCTTATTAAATATTTTGAAGACAAATATAACATTCACAATAAATCCAAAGATAATTAAAATGGTTTTAACTGTTGATAAAAATTTCATTTTTATTCCTCCTTATTAAATAATACTATTATTCATCTTTCTCTAATTCGTCAAATATAAGTTTTTCTTGATATTTAATACGATTAATTATCTTAACGGCTTCAATATTACTCCATTTTATAAAAATAAGTGTAATACAAGATAATAAAATAGAATAAATAAGAAATGCAATTATATATGACGCAATCATTACTTTTTCTCCTTATAATTTCTACTAAATTTAAATTTATCTAATTTAGGTTTTTTATCTGAAACTACTCTTTGTATTTTGTGATCTGAGATTAATTCAATATCACTATTATAATAATCGTTATATTGCTTCCTTAATTTTTTCAGTAATATAAATTTAAATAAATCCATTATCATCTTACCTTTGCCACTATTAAGAAATAGTTAGACAACTTGAACGCTTTTACAATAAAAGTATTATTGCTACAGCAGTAATATTGAAATATTTTTTACTTTAATCAAGTCGAATTATTTTCTTATACACACAAGTGCTATTATCAAAATCAAAGGTTTTATCTTCGTGTAAATGGCCAAAGAACCAATGATTATAAGCAATAGACTCCTTAATTCTTTGTAGATACTCAGTTAAAATATCATTCTTATAATTCTTTGAAATATATTCATCATAATTATATATTGAAAAATAAGGACTGTGCGTAATAACATAATCGACTTTGTTATTAATCCTATTTAGATTTTCTATCCCTGTTTGCATTTCATTCACTGATGGTAATTCTTCTTTCCACCATGATATATGATTTACACGATACATTTTTTCAAAATCATTTTTCCACCTTTTGATTCTTTCATCACCAATTTCAAGAATTCCATCAGAAATATCATGAGAGGATGCACCACCAAATACAAAGAAGTCCATGCTATCAATGTTAAAAATATTACCTCTTAACAGATGAAAAATTGAATTACTTATTTTATGAATCTGACCACCATGCCACTTTGTAATTGGGATAGAATTAAGTCTATCATAATTATCATGATTACCTTCACAAAACAATGTGGTAAAGGTTTTATTTTCAAGCCATTTAAGTGCATACCTTTCAGAAGGTGTATCATGCCATAAACCGAAATCTCCACAAATAATTACATAGTCTTTTTTAGTTAAAGATTTTTGTTCCGGAAAATTGTGAGTATTAAGTCTTGACATCCAATCTCCATGGGTGTCACCTGTTATATAAATCATTTATCTGACCTCGCTAAATAACAAAAATTACTTATCACTTTGTTATACACATATTATACCATAGTAGGTGCTACAACTCAATATTATTATATTTTTATATATAATA
>OHAI01000035.1_pt1 | contig 72325 bp, 94 predicted proteins | sample 1577091 | NCBI WGS metagenome assembly OHAI01 (sample SAMEA3541548, study PRJEB24748) | human gut metagenome | biome: human gut; feature: human-associated habitat; material: faeces | place: China | collected 2012
AAACTCCATGACTTTGCTATCAACAACGGGGGCTGATTGGCTTGAATGTAGCATAGCTATATCTCTATTATCTTGGTGTAAGATGTACAAATATAGTGTTTATTCTTGCAACATTCATCGTTTTTCGGCATATTTTATGATTATCAAGAACATTTGAGTATCGTGAAGCGTGGGAGGGGAGATATGTAAAGAAGGGATGATTAGTGGTTGGCAAAGAAAACACAATAATCTTTAAGCAGCAATCAAATGAGCAGGTAAATTGTTACTTTTGAAAATGTTTGGGTATGAAAAAGTGGCTAAGCTTATATAAGGCAGATGTGTTGAGTGAACAACTTTTACCTTTTGCTGATGAGGGGATAAGAGCCGGTTTCCCGAGTCCTGCTCAGGACTATATGGAAATGGCACTGGATCTGAACAAGGAACTGATAAAGAATCCTGCTTCTACATTCTTAGGACGTGTGAGGGGAGTGTCAATGAAGGATGAGGGGATATTTGACGGAGATATCCTCGTTATAGATAAATCTCTGGATCCGGAAAGCGGTGACTTGACCGTATGTTTTATTGATGGAGAATTTACCCTGAAACGTGTGGAGATAGACAGGAAGGATAGGATTGTATGGCTGGTGCCTTCGAATACCGAATACCCAAAGATTAAGGTGACGGAGGATAACGAGTTTCTGGTTTGGGGAGTTGTAGTATATGTTATAAAAAAATATAGAAGAAAGAGGGTGTAAGCGGATGTTTGCTATTGTGGACGGGAATAATTTCTATGCGTCATGTGAAAGGGTTTTTCAGCCCGCTTTGAGAAATATTCCTATTGTGGTTTTAAGCAATAACGACGGCTGTATAGTGGCCAGAAGTAATGAGGCTAAAGCGTTGGGATTTACAATGGGAGAGGCCATATTCAAACTTAATGAATTGGTGGAAAAGAATAATGTTGCCGTCTTTTCGAGCAACTATGCCTTGTATGGAGATATGAGCCGCAGGGTAATGTCTATATTGCATGGTTTTGTGCAAGATATGGAGGTGTATTCCATCGATGAAAGTTTTTTGTCATTTCATGGTTTTGAGAATTATGACTTGTATGATTACGGGCGGAAGATAGTGAGGACTGTTACAAAGGGAACTGGAATTCCGGTTTCGATGGGGGTAGCTGCTACAAAGACTTTGGCGAAGGTTGCCTCGAAGTATGCGAAAAAGTATAAAGGGTACGAAGGAGTGTGCATTATTGACTCGGAAGAGAAAAGAATAAGAGCTCTGAAACAGTTTGAAATAGGCGACGTGTGGGGAATCGGACACAGGCATCAAAAGAAAATGGAATATTACGGCATAAAAACGGCGTATGACTTTACGCTGAAGAGCGAATCGTGGGTGAGGAGCCTGATGACCGTTACCGGGGTGAGGACCTGGAAGGAGCTACAGGGAATACCTGTGTTTGGACTGGAAAACGGGATACCGGATAAAAAGACAATACGTACCTCGCGGAGTTTTGGTGAGATGATCGGGGACTTTGATATGCTGATGGAAGCGGTGGCCAACTTTGCGGCTTCGTGTGCAAGGAAGCTGAGAGCACAACATTCGTGTGCGGGGGCGCTGCAAGTGTTCATCTATACAAACCAATTCAGGGAGGATTTACCACAGACTTATCAAAGCCAGATAGTGACCTTACCAACAGCAACGAATGATGTATCGGAACTTATACATTATGCCCGGAGGGTGTTGCGAAAGATATATAAGGAGGGGTATCTGTATAAAAAAGCGGGGGTAATTGTGGCTGATCTTGTTGCGGAGAGTAATGTGCAGCTAAGCATATTTGATGAACGTGACCGCGGGAGGCGACAAAAACTGCTCAGTGTAATGGATGAGATAAACCTGAAATATGGGCCCACCCTGCTGAAGATAGCGACGCAGGGGGAGGGCAGGAAATGGAGGCTGAAGAATGAACACATGTCCAAACGGTACACTACTAATATGGATGATCTGATAGAAATAGTGATTTAAAAAAGGTATTCATTGTGGGTTATGCCATTAGGGTGGGGCGAGAGGGGCTAAGTTAATCCAGCCTGTTTCAACTAATCTGGTAAAGCAACGGACTGTTAAGAGTACGTCAGAGTTGCTGTCGTGCAGATTAATATCTGTTCTGTCGATATGCAGGAAATCGACAAGCTGGTATAGACGCGGATACTTGTATTTGCTGGTTTTCTGATAATCTCTCGGTGCTGTGAAGGGAAGTCGGCATAGGTCGGCTGTCTCTTTCATCGTATCGTATGTCTGTAGGTTGCCGAAAACTTTGTTGTACCGTTTGGTGTAGTGCGTGCGGCGGCAGGTATGGTAGATGAAACCTTTGTCAAACTCCAGACAGTGTGCCACTAACAGGGTACACTCTGCAAGGTCGGTAAGGAACTCTTTGATGGCGACGTTACGAGGTGTTAATACTTGTTGGGCGAGAAAATCGTCTGTAAGCCCGTTTACGCTGATTGCTTCCGGAGAGGCAGGTCTTTCACGCTTGAAATAAAAATTCTGCTGCTTGACCTGCTTGAAGCCGGGGTATTGGATGATTTGGTATGATAGTTGCAGGATGTCGGCTTTTCCGGCTTCTTTATCGCCCGTTTCTGTGTCGAAAAACATGATTTTCATTGTTGTCATAAGTTTAATTGTTTTTTCCCTCGGATTGGTTTAATACCAACGAGGTCTTATTCTTTTTTTTAGCTTTACGGATAGCATCCCGCTTCTGTGTAGGGTTTCCCGGAAAAATACCTTTTAGGAAGGAAAAGGAAGATTTTTCTGCATCGGAAAGCCGTAGGCGTACCTTGCGGCAGAAATACAGGGAGGTATCATCTTTGCTGAAAAAATGATGAGACTTGGTGGGGAACTTCATTGCGTTTTGAGCCGGAGTATATAAGGGATGGAATATGGGGTTATAAATGGTGAAAGGAATGCGGCTGTTGGACTGATATTTGATGGGCTGCTCTATTGCTGTGCTACAATATATAGAAAAGGTGTGTGAGAGGTAGGGTATTTATGAAATAACCCTCGCTATTGGAACGAGGGTTATTTTTATTTCAGGGACTTTGTTGGAGTAGTCTCCTAACTTTTGAGAGTGAAAGGAAAATTATTTTTTACTTTCTTCGAGAGAGGCTTTTCTAAACTCTTTCATTTTTTTCTCTATTTCTAATGAAGCTTTGCGAGCACGGGTACCGGCAGCCTTGTTACCGCTTTCAATTTGTGCAGCTGCATCTTTTGCAAATGCAGCCATTTCTGCTTCAATTTTTTCTAATAGTTCTTTCATGATTTCTTTGTTTTTAGATTTGTAATACTGATAATTTCAAGCAAATATAGGAATTTGAAAAGTAGTGGCAAAAAAATCAGTAAGATTAATTGATATATTGTATTTGCAAGTTATGTGTCAGAATGAAACTGATTGCTTTTTTGTTTAAACGGTTGGGTTTGTAACCGGTATATTATTCATAAAAATGTTACTTTATGATAGAGATATAATTTTGCATGTAACCACAATCACCTTTACAATCTTTTATGCTAAGTAACTGACAAGCGGATGTACATGGAGAACTTTGGCATCCATCACACAGAATGTCACACTTTCCGTCGGAATAGTTTCTGCATGTTAATTTATGGGCAATAATGGCTTTCGCCTTCATATCGTCTTCGGAAATTTTAGCTCCTTTTCTTGCAGTAGCCCATGAACATACCTGGAACTCTCTTTGCAAGGGGAATGATTCGGCAACATCACACCTTTCTGCTATGTATTGCTTTGCTTTTTCGGAGGTGGTGTCTTCTTGTTCTTCTACCTTATTATCGAAACCGCTGCATTCTGACAGTAATTTAATGGCGTATTTTGCACCTCCGATAAAGCCCATTTTTGATGCCTGATATCCTTCTCTCTGAATGTTTGCGTCATCATGTTTGCAATAATTTAAAGCCAGTTCTTTTGCTTTTTCTTCAATCTGTTTTTCAAAATCAATATTTTTCATATTTTGTTACTTTTAATTTGTTTATACCGTGATTGTTAGAGATAAAATGATTCCCATGCGCTCCAATAACACTCTCCGCTGGCTTTGTCAGGATAATGTAAATCGATATACATCTGTTTCTCGTCTCCGTTATAAAGTGCGAGTGCGCAACCGTCTGAACAAGCATATTCACCACCTAAATAATAGCCCTCCTTGATTGGTTTACCGCATACTACGCAACGGCGAATGTGGTCGTTGTCATCTGAATCCAGTTTCCCAACATAGGTGCTCTGTATCACTTTGGTAACACTTTTACTGTATTTTCCGACAACTTCCTGAATGATTTCCGGGGAAATGGGTTCATCCTTCAGAGAGAAAGGCTTGCTACGCATTCGCTTGATGTCCTCTAATGCGTACATCATGGTTTCAAGTACTTTGAATTGTTCTTTGTTTGTCATAATCATTTGTTGAATTATTGTTTCTCCCCTGTTTTGCAACTGCGAGGGGATTAACTGTTTTTTCTGCTATTAAAGTTGTACATATCATTTTCGTAAGGTTTTCCTGATAAATTCTCTTTTGAGAATGGGAGAAAGGAAGATTTATCGAAGGAAAAACCGGAGGTGAACCTTGAAGAAGAATGTATATGTACAGTTACTTTTGCAGGGAAAACAGGTGATTCCTGAGAGATGTGAATATGAAAAATTATAAAAGTAGAGGTGAAGAGGGGGAAATAAAAAAGGGGATTGAAGTAGAAATGGGTAAAAGGAAGGTTGGAATGATGTTGTTTCTTAAATATTTATAGGGTAAATTATGCTTTGCAAAAATGAATAAGCGGGATTACCTCCGCTTATTCATCAAGAATACTGTCTAAGAAAGTCAAACTTCTATTCCAGTCTTCAAATGCTTGGTCTATAGTTATTTCATGATTCAAGTCATTCTGGTATATGCGCACTGATATCCCTTTAGAACTTCCGTAATAGTACAAACATGATACAACATCAGATGAATTGGAATATTTTTGTACTACCTCCTGCTTGTGAGATTTAAGCATGTTATCAATAAGCTGTTTTGCTTGCTGTATAGCCAAGAATGGGTGTCGGGGCTCGTTAATGCATTTGTCATCAACTTTTTCACCGGTAATAATTATAAGCGTCATTTTGTTCTGATTTTTAATATTCTACAAATGTAATAAATAATTTTATGATAGTGTGCACTAAAAAGGAGATAATGTCTCGCTGTTGTGCTTATGAGCTTTTATATACTTTGCTTTCATTGTTTTAATAGTTTTAAATTAAATTCTTTTTTTACCCTAATTTTATAATTTTAAGGGATTAACTGTTTTTTCTGCTTTTTTATTGCATCGCATTTTTACAACAAGGTTTCAATGTGAAATACTCTTTTTGCTATCAGGAAAAAGGAAGATTTTACATAATGAAAGCCCGGTAGGGTGTACCTTGGCGGGAAAATGAAAATGCAAATTCCTTTGCAGAAATAAATAGGTTAATCACTGAAATGCTTGAATGCGAAATTAGAAGTGGAGAGAATATTAATTATAAAAGGATCGGGTGGAGAGAATATAAACGGAAGGGAAAGGAGAAGAAAACCGCCAAACCTTACTTTGTATGAAGACAAAGAAGTAAATGGCGGTTGCTCTGTAACTATGCCTTGACATTGAGGAGAAAGTCCTTAATGTTGATTTTAATTGTTAATTATCAGGTGTGTAGCTTTGCATTACAAAATATACTATTGCGGTTTTACTGTCATCATCATACTTAACTTTAGCTGAACGCTGACCGTTACAATATATAGTAATCAGCGGTAAATCGAGATTGTAGTACTCTTTTTGAGATACCTGTTTTTGTTCTTCTTTATAGCACCAAATGATGTACTGGTTTTGCCAAAAACCACTAAAAACCGTCCCTTTATAGGTTTCGATGAATTTACGAAACTCTTCTTCTGTGCGGAAAGATACATTATCTCCGGTATAGAGATATCCACCGTTATTTTTTTGATTTGTTTCGTCAATACGCGTAACATATATTTTACGCCATTTTTCGGTCGTAAATTCTCCGTAAAGAGGGGCGGGATGGACGTATTCCCATACGCTTACCTCTGCCTTGAAACGGATAGCTCCGTTAGCACAGGCTCCGCAATGTCCCCAGTCGCGAAAGGTTTTTTCTTGCTTGCCAACATATTTAAGTTCTCCGCTTGGTAAGCCAGTCCATGCGCCACCACTGGTAGAACACTTTATACCTGTGCCGTATGACCAGATGAATGGGTCGTAGGGATTCTCACAAATGTTGCAAATGCCATCACTATTTTCTTCGATATGGGCATGGGCATAGTATGAACCATGCTTGTCGGTATATCTTAGCATATCTCCGGCTTGTGGGGCGACTTCGGAACGTGAACTTTCGATAAGTTCTACGTACATATTTGCCATGTCAACATCGGACTGGCTTACTTTGTGCTTGTTATTGTAGCTATCATTCATTTCTATCAACGAATTAATTTCGTATTTACCACTTTGTGCCGGTTTTTGATTTTCCATGTTCATATCAGTAATTTTTAGGATTATTATTTCCCTCTCTATTATAATTTTGAGGGATTGATTGTTTTTTCTGCCTTACTGTTGCGCTGTGATACTTTTACAAGATTTTTATGAGAAATACTCTCTGCCATTGGGAAGAGGAAGATTTCTCAATAAAAAGACATCAGGCTGTATCTTGTTAAAGAGAGCCAGCGCAGATTCCTTTGCGGAAAAAACAGTGAATCCCTGAAATGTAATGGCGGGTATAAATAGATAGAAATGGAAGGATTATTTAGATAAAAAAGGGATGAAATGATAGAAGGTGAAACCGTCCTTTGGGGGAGGACGATTTCCTGTATTAATCGTTACTCAATATTTTTTTATTGAGTATAATATGTACATATAAGATAGATTACAGTATAATATACATGCTTTCGATCTCTTTCTTGTATCTTTTCTTGTCGGATAATGGAGAATAACTGAATTCAACTTGACGGGCAATTGCACATACTATCAGTTTGGGGAGCAAATAGGAACCCTCTTCAATTATTTTTTCATTTATACACCCACTTGCGAGTAATTTGTCTATATCAGTTTCAAAATGATAGTTGTTAATCAACTCCAATACTTTTTTCTTTAACTCTTGTTTCTGTTCTTCGTTCATATTGCTAATTAGTTAAATTGAATGATGTAAATGATTTGATGATGGGCGTTTGGAGATTAGAACGTGTGTCGTACTTTGGTAGGCTTGGCTGTAATAGCATTCGTACACATAATAACCTCGTTCTTTAAACATTTTACCGACTTTTAGTGCTACATCCCGACAACTGGCTTTTCTGTGCGCTAATTTCGCATATTCGTTGTCGGTATCTTTGACACCTCCACAGATATGCCACATTACTTGCACTGTATCTGCATAGTCATTTGAGAACCAATTTACACACTTCTCGACTAATTGTGCCGCTTCATCATCGACCGCATTGCACATGGGATTTGTTGGAATGTTAATCATTTGATTTTTATTTAATTATTATTATTCCCTCCCTGTTATAATTTTGAGGGGATTAATTGTTTTTTCTGCTTTACTGTTGCGTACAGCGACTGTTTTACAAGGTTTTTATGGGAAATACTCTCTGGTGGCCAGAGGAAGATTTCTCAAAAAAAGACCGGCAGGGTGTACCTTGTTGAACGGAGAGGTTGCAAATATCTTTGCGGAAAAAAGCGGTTAATTCCTGAATAATTGCGAGAGAATATATTTAGAAATGGTATGGAATATAAAGTTGCTAAAAAAGGGGGGAAGAAGGTGTTCTTAAGAGAGGATAACAAGGAAAAGGCTATCTACCAGAAAAAGATTCTCTATGTAGACTATACATTTACCATTGATCCGAGTGCGCCACATTACATTAATCGCCATAGCATGATGATAAATGGGAAGACACAGGATATTACGCGTGAAGACCTGCTTGGGCTTGCGAAAAGATATAATATCAAATCAGCGGAATCATATATAGATATGATCTTACATATATCAATTGGTTTTGGATAGGTTCGGCATTGTTATCAACGTTGTTGGCTTTGCTGGTGTGGAATGCAAAGGCTACAGATGCTGAATGAGGTTTTTGATAGGTGTTTTTTGTTTCCCGGACAAGGAGTTAGAACTTCTGTCCGGGATTATTAATAGAGAACCCGTTTCTTTCTCAAATTTTTAATTAGAGTTGGTTATCTTGTACTTTTCTGTTCCACTGATTAATGATATGGGCAAAATCATCAAAAGAGAGGCGAATTGCTTTTCTAGGGAAATGTTGGGTTAGAAGTTCGTTCATTTTTTCTTCAACTTCTTCTCTATCGTCCAGTTCTGTCCATGCGGCGCTTAGTTCGCTTGCTGCGTTGTTGAACTGCTCAAGTGCACGGTAAGTACGGAGAATCTTCTTATTATCTTTAGGGGATGGGCTTAACTTATAGTTGCAATGGGACTTTTTCATATCCTTGTCTAATTTTTCTTTGGCTGCTTCGTAGTCTTCCGCTTCTATTAATACGTGCTTTGTTCCATGTATCTTGTATTCCTTTCCTGTGATTTGTGTACACATGGTAACGATAACTTTAAAAAGGTATTTTTTCATTATTTCCAATTGTTAAAATTTAATTCTTTGGATTTTTCATCCATCTTACTGGTTCGATTCAGCACCTGATGTTGCTATTTTAAGGTAATTCTTAAATACTACTCCTGTTGTTTAATTTAATTGTGACTATGCTTGAAAGACATAGCCAATTACTACTTTATCTACTTCTTCTTTACTAAATACGTAAACTGTGCCATCGGAGATGTTACCCCACGAATTGTATTTCACATCTAAGCACCAACACCCATATTCTTCGTAGGGTGGGCTAAGAACTTCTAAAACCGTACAATCTACTGTGTTCATATCAATTTTCCATTTAAAATCCAAACAAAGTTGGATAATTCATTAATAATTAACTTTTGTATCTTATCTTTGTATCAGGATGTTAAGAGGAAGTAGGCTCTGCTGAGGAGCAACCTACCAGCAATAAACATCCTGACGGTACGCAGTAATGCTACTTTGGGAGGCAGTCATCTGCCTCTCTTTTTGTATTACTGATACTGTCTGATATGGCTAAGAAAACCTAACCAAAATCCTATGGTAAAACAAACTTTCCACAGCAGACACCACTGGAGGTGCTGCAAGTTCCTTTATCAGTCAAACCATTAATGAGAGTTACAAACTTGTTTAAGCGGACTTCAAAGCCGCAAAGATATGATAGTATTTCTCTCAAAGAAAAGCTGTTTTACCCTATAGGATTTTATACTATTGGACAACACACGGCACATATTCCTTTTCGTGTTTAAGAACAAAATAGACTCTGTTTACCAACCGGCGGGCAATCTTTACAATCGACTTCTGTGGATTCATCCGTTTCCGATATTCGTTGTAAGCCATTGTCATCGCCGGGTCTTTCCGGATGGCAATCCAGGCTGCTTCGACCAACAAGCACCGGAGCATGAAATGACGGCGTACGGTAATGTCACCGACTGCGTCATTCTCACCACTGGAGTGGCACATGGGAACCATACCAATGAAAGAGGCTAAATGATCTGCATTTCCAAATCGGGCAATATCATCAATCTCAACCATCAGAGTGGCAGCAGTTGTAACGCCTACTCCTGGAACCGATGCCAACAGTCGTATCGGTTTCTCAAAAGGTTTTTTCCGTGATATTTCACGAATGGCACGTGTTTCCTGCAATAGCATCTTCCGTAAACGGACGAACTGTTCAAGATGAAGTTCAAGCGTCTTCTTGCCATACTCCGTAGAAAGTTCAATGGAATGCAACCAGTTCAGGAAACGTTTTGACCAGCAGCCGATGGAGCATCGGATAAACTCTTCCGGAATCTCCACACCATGAAAACGGAGTAATGACTTGATTCTGTTCTTGGCACGTGTGCTGTCTTTTACAATCAAGTTTCTCAGCCTTATCAAAGAGCGCATTTCCAGGGTTTCCGTTCCCGGAACATATATTCCTTCCAATGAACCGGAGCGTAGCTCACGGGCTAGTTTATTGCAATCCACCGCATCCGTTTTGCGTAATTTCTCTTTGCTCATGGTTGGGACATCGGCAGGATTGACCACTATATTGTTGATGCCTAAATCCGTTAATTTCTCATGTATCCAAAAGCCGCAGAAACCGGCTTCATAAACTGAGTAATAATTCGCTCCCGGATAATTGCTTGCCAAATACTTGTGTAAGGCTTCCGGGGCTGGATTCTGGCTTAACCTCTTCAGATTTGTATGTTCTGAAAGTATGGCAACTGACCAACTTTTCAAATGGACATCTATTCCTATATAAATATTTTGTCCAGTGAAATCTAATGTGTTACTTTGTACACGTTTCATAAGCTATATCGTTTTTAGTTAATAATGTATTCGCTATAATACAAAGTTAACTAAAAGGGTATAGCTTTTTTGCGCTAAATGTCACTATCCGTCTTTTCCGATTTTAAACATAGGAACTTGTTTTTTCCCTTCCATCATTACGATTTCAGGGGATTAATTTATTTTTTCTGCCTTTTAATTGTATTTTATTTCCTGCAAAACTTCCGGGAGAAATACTCTTTTAACCGTAAGGGGAAAAGGAAGATTTTTCACAGGAAAGCTCTGCTTCGTTTTGTCCGAGGAATGAGGAAAATACAATTCTCTTTGCAGGGAAAAATGGATTAATCCTCTGAACTGTTGTCGGATATTATAAGTGGGTATATGATAGATTGACTAATAAAAGAGAAGCTGGTAATTATATAAAAGGAAATGGAATGGACTTGGATATCGCTTTGATATCCAATTTTTCAAATATTATGTAATGTGCTGGATAGAAGAGCTATTGCGGTAAAGGTGAATAGCTCTTCTATTTTTGTCTTATTAGATGCTTTCTTCTGTTCGACTCTGGTGTACATCGTTGGGGTTAATACTGATTTTTCTATCTTTCAGTAACGTATTATAAGCTGCCTTAACATATTCGGTACTAACAGAACCATCCCCTGACCAAAGATAGTTGTAGATGGTTATGATTTTTATTTTCTTGCTTATTGTTTCGATTACTTGACTTGTGTCTTTATAATCATTGGGTTTCGCTGTACTAAATGCATCGAGTAGCATTATTGGGATAATATCATCGTATTGGAGATGATACTGTTCCAATTCTTCGGCTTCCGTATAGTCAAACATTTGCTCTGATATGATATTGTGTATTTCATAAGTTTTGCCGTGGCAGAGCATCTGCTCGATTTGCTTGAATTCCGTTGGAGGACATTCACCGGCTAATTGCAGTGGATGGCAATATATCCGTGTTTTATCTTTACGTGCTTCCGGAGCTTCCCACTCGGTTCGGTTGGCGCTGATTTCATAGCCATATGCCAAAAGCATGGGGACGAGTTCATTATGAAAAGCCTTTGTATCGTTATTATGTTGCTGTAGATTGATTTGGAATTTTTTCATTATATGAGATGTATCTTGAATAACTCTTTGCATCGGCAATAAGTCCATATCGAAGCTGAAACAGATAGTTAAACCGAAATAACAGTTATCTTTGATTCCTGGCAGTTGCCTAAATTCTTCATCCGGCAAAACTGCTGCCGTGTAATCAAATTCTCCTTCTCCGGTAGAGTTGATGCTTTGCACTGTTCCTTTGAAATTCACTGATGAAGGATTCTCTGAGTCATTATAAATGATTCTTGAACCTACGGAAATGTCTTTTTTACTAATCATAATTTCTTTAATTTTAGTTTTTCCCTTTTATAGATTTTGATTTGAGGGAATCAATCATTTTTTCTGCTTCTTTGAATAGCATATAATTTCTTCAGCAAGACTTCTGTGATAAATACGCTTTTTGTTCAGCAAAAAGGAAGATTTTTCATAGAAAGCTAAAGCGGGTCTTGGATGAGAATAAATTATATGTAATTAGCTTTGCAGAGAAAAATCGGGTGATTTCTCCGAATTGTTGAAATATTATATAAAGAGGAATCATAGGTTATAAATGGGAAATGAAGTATAAGTGAAATTTGAGCAGATGTTACAAAAGGATCGGATAAAGACTAGTTGGGAATATAGGGAGTGGGATTTTATAATCAGTATACCAACTCCCTAATCCAGTATTTCAATTCTTTGTAGCTTCCTGTTTTTAATTGTGTGGTCGTTAGACCGATTTAGATAATTCTATAAAGCGGATATAGTATTCTTGATCGTTGAACATGTCGTCGTTAATTCTCTCAGCTAGTTCGTCCGGTGTTAGTTTTTCTACTTCCGGTTCGTCAGTATTCTGTTTTTTATAATCGGCTAGTATTTTGCTGTCTGGAGTATTACGCTGGAACCATTTGCTTTTGTAATTTTGATAATTTGTTTGTTGCATTCATGTGTAAAAAGTTTGTTTATAATTATTTAATTGTACTATTTTTTAAGAGTTATTCTTTTCTTAACGTGGTTTTTATGTATTTCAGAAAACTGCTTGAACTACAGATTACATTATATTGTTGCCGTAGGTAACTCAAATCACCATTACTGAGTATATTTCCTTCCGCATTGAGATAAATGTCGCCATACACATAATTCGTAGTAGTAAGATAGATGTCATGGATTGGATTGGGATGCCCGGTTTTAGACCGTCCTTCTTTGAAAAGAAAAATGTGTTCGGATTGGTTTCTTAACCCGAAAAATGGATATTGTTTCAGTGTTGCAATTACTTTTTGATGGTATTGATTATCGTGGTACTTATCATCGCTCATTTCGAGCATGTGATTATAGTCGTCTTTCTCTTCCTGATATTCATACAGTTCAGAACAGATGTCAATAAACTCTTTTGAAATAGAAGAAAGAGAACCGTTGGTAACAATGTAGATACTATAAATGTGGATGTTGTAAAGTTTGAGTTGCTTTAAAATATACCTTATAGCTTTTGTATTTAATGATGGTTCACCGCCGGTTATAGTTAAATGGTGTATGTGTTGAAAGTGCTTTAGCAAGTTTTTAATATATCGATGCTCTATATCAATATTTTGAGTGTCGCCTCGCATACAATGTGCACATGACATATTGCAACGTCGTGTAATTTCAATACAGAGTTTTTTTGCATACAGTTTATTCATTGCTTTGATAATTAATTGTTTATACTATCTTTTCTATCATGGATTTTTAGGGAGATTGAACTGTTTTTTCTGCTTCTTCGGATTGCATGTCGTTCTGTCAAGGATTCCATAAGAATTACTCTTTTCTTTTCTGAAAAGGAAGATTTCTTTAGCGGAAAGCCGTAGACGTATCTTGAAAGAGAATGATAGAGATGTAATCAACTTTGCAGAAAAAAACAGATAATCTCTTTGATTTTTAGTCTAAAGCGCACAATTTGCTTTATAGGTTATAATTCTGTTCTACTTTTAGGCGAGCGTACATCAGGTTTACATCTCCATTCGTTTCGTTGATGGCTTGTGCTCCAAAGGCATTTTTTAAGGCTCGCATATCATCTTGATTGTCTAACTTAAAAGATACTGGATTCTCAATCTTTTCAATTCCCAATATGTTAAGCAGATAATTGATGTTTCCGGAATTGAAATTTGATAACAGATGATCGTATTGTTGTTCCATTTGAGGGAGAGCAGCTATCTTACGTTCATTCTCTTCTTTTATTGCTTGAGAATTGCTTCCTATGGATTCAAGTATTTCATTGAATATACTTATAGATGAATTTTTATTCGTCAGGGCTTTTATATCATCTATGTTTTTTTTGAATATATCTAATTTGTTTTGTATCTGTCTTTTACGTTTTTGGAGTATTTTTTCTGCTTCTTCTCTTTTTTCATCTTCAGCATGATAGAATAAGTATCTGGCACGAGCTATTTGACATTCTCGTTCTTTGAATATGATAAGTTTCCCATTGTCTTCTTTTAGAAACTCACCCTTTGCACATGCCCACCAGCCAGCTGAACATTTCATTAAGTTCATAGGTTTTTCATTCTGTTTGAACATGACGGGAGAATTTTTTTTGGATAGGTTGATTTTATTGACAAAATCAATAGTTAAACCTTCTGCCTGTTCTTCTTTGGTTAGCTTTTTGATAATCATAACTTGTATATTTATTTAATTGGTTTTTAATTTTTAGTGATTGTTTTAGCTGTACATCATTAACTGTACCTATACTCTTTGTGGGTAATATCACCATTGTTACGAAGGTGTGTTTGCAGTCATATTGGCATTTTGGTTCATATCAAGGTTGGAGCATTTAGGGCAGTAGTATTTGTCGGTACGGAATACCCAATTATCGTCTAATGCTAATTCTATAGCATTTTCATCTGATAGAAATACCGAACTACCTGTGTATGGATTCTCGTATATTTTGTGACAATTATCACAAGTGATACTATAAGATAACCTTTTTATTATTCCCATTATTCGACTCTTTTTGTTTGATTAACATTTTCCCTCACTTTAATAAATTTGAGGGGATTCATTGTTTTTCTGCTTTATCGTTGCATTTCTGCTTTATTGCAAGGTTTTTATGGGAAATACTCTTTTCTTTTGGAGAAAAGGAAGATTTTGCATAAAAAGACTGAAAGGGTGCACCTTGCATTAATGGAGATAATGCAAATTCCTTTGCAGAAAAAGCGATTAATCCCTACAATGCTGTGAATTGGAATGATTAGAAAAGGAGTAGGAGTAAAGTGTAAAATGGGGAGTAGAAGCGTTGAATAGAGGGGCAGTTCAACGCACTTACGATTTTATACGACAAAAATCAGGTGTATAATTGGAGGGTTAACAAACGGCTTACGAGTATTTTGCTCGCCGTTTTATCAAGGGTAGGCAATGCCTCTACTGTCCCGTTGGAGATTATACTGCCTGTCACTGTGATTTTCAGCGCAACTAATAAGTTTATCTTTCTTTTCCTGTTTACGTAGGATCTAAATTCACAAAATTATTCGCTTTGTAAGATTGAATGACGCAGCAGACGCCATCAACAAAGAGAATCGTACAATTTTTATCTTTGGTTATTTCTATCATATTTGTAAACTATTTAATGCTACTTTAATTGGCTGCTTCTGTTTCTACAAAGGCACGATCTGAGCTACTAATTTTTATGTCTCCTTCATCTTCTTTTGCCATATAGAAGCGGTCACCTTCTCCCCAGTACATTGCTTCGACGTAGAGTTTAAATGCTTCTTCAAGTGATAATCCGTCTGCCGGAATAGATGCTAATGTTTCGCTCAAAACGACTTCGCTGATGAATTGAATGGATTTGATGTCATTAATATCTATGGGCTTATTCTTGTTGTTGGACCATGAAATAAGGATTTGAGGGTTTTGCTGGTCACTCCTGTAAATGAGATCATCCAAAATTTGTAGAAATTTATCTTTATCAATATTGGCTATCTTGAGATATTCATCAAAAAGGCTGGAATGCTTTTGGAATTCACTTCCTTGGCTAGTGATGCATTCGTGTAAGTTTTGGAGTTGTTCGCGTGTCACTTGGTAATCATCAACAAATATATTTTGTTTATCAACCTTGACACCAAAGAGCTCGAATATATAAGCCAGTGCGTGCTGCATCTCAATGCCGGAGATTGATAAGGAACAATACTCCACTTTATTTACTTTGGCTATGCGTAGTTTTTTATTCATATTAAATTTGTATTGAGTTAGTCTTCCATTTCTTTTTTTATCATCACTTTAACCTCTCTCTTTAAACGAGTACGCAAAGTTTTGCCTAACTTCTTACGCATACATTTTTGTCTATCCGACTTATAATCTCGTTCTCCCCAACGGCGTGTTCTGAATACAGCCCATCCACCATTATCTTCGTTTATTATATGCCTTCTTCCTGTTGTCATAATGTTTCTTCCTATTTAAAATGTTCAATAAGTTCTTCTACCGTAGCCACGTGGCAATAACATGAGCATCTTCCGAATCTTCCAATCACAAAATCACCTTTCTTCCACTTGTGAAAATCTTCATCAAAGACCCAATATTGATTATCTGACCTATCATCCCTAATTGCGGCAATAGCGAGAAATAATTCTTCATTCTCTCCACAATCAATGACCGAAGGAATATCCTTCTTTATTATGTCAATTAGGCTATTTTGTGCAAATCTAAACTCTCCTTGTATACATAAGATGGAATCTATTTGCGTCTGTTCTTTTGAGTACATGAATCCCATTCTATAACCCAACTTATCCAATTCCACTGTAAGTTTGGGTGTTGTTTTCCTTATAAAACACGTTGTTGTAAATCCCATGATTAACTCCTTTCTTATTTGTTATTCGTTAATTAATTCAGGATTATCATGGATATTTCCGATAACTTTTACTTTTATTTCATTTATGAAATAGTAAGAAAGCATTTGCAGTTCTTTACCATAAAAGCCATGTGTCATTACTCTTTTAATCCAATAGCTGCCTTGCCACCAATAAACTTTGCGTAACTCGTACATGCCTTGTCCGATATAAACTTTCAAGATATCATCTTCATATATTTCCCGCTTATTCATATCACGAAGCCCGGTAAACTGGTTGACTGTTTTTTCCAATACAGTTTCACATTCACTGGCATCACAAAGCCATATTCCATCAGCATCCTGGATAATAGTATACATATCAATCATCCATTCATTATTGCCTGTCCGCTTACCACGGAATTTTATTTTTCTGCCCATTGTCCATTTATTATTCTATTGGTTTTAGCACTGGTTGAGATTGAGTGGTGCTCCGGGTCATATTATCATATTTAGCAAAATGCTCTATTCTTTTTCGACCTTCTTCACTAACAGGGTTATAATAAGTAACATTTCGTTCATATGAGATATGAGCAATATTCATATAATCGCCATGCTCTTTTCTCAACCTATCACAAACAGTTACGCCATTACCTAAATGACAAAACATTAAATCTTCTTTCATTACTTTATTCCTTTCTTTATTAAATTTGAACATTATTAGCTTGATTGTTTACTTCCCTTCGATCTCTATTATCGAATATTTTTTTCTTTTTTCTGCTTTCCCGATTGCATACCGTTCTATGCAAAGTTTCTTTGGAAAATACCTTTTAATACCTTAAAAGGAAGATTTTTCAAATAGAAAGCCGGAGGCGTACCTTGCAATAGAATGTCAGGGATGAAATCAATTTTGCTGAAAAAAGAATAAATAGTTCGTGATAGGTGTGGAATATTATAAAAGGTTGGTACAAAGTATTTTTGAAATTAAAAAAGGAAGGGGATAGGAGTATGCCGGAAGAGGACACCTGATAAGGATGTCCTCTTTGGTCATTTGAATTTTTCGGCAATATCACGATTGGGATTCAATTAATAAGAATGGTACCCAAATGGCAGAGCTTCCAAAGTCTGATATTGTTTTCTCGTCATAAAGTACTGGTTCACACTGTTTCTGTTTTTCGGGCGAAAGTTCAAAGTATGGCTGAGAGTTAGGCCACTGTATGAGGCAAAAGTATTGTTCCGGTTCGGGCTTTCTCTTAAACTGGTTGATATAATCAAATTCTGTAACATACCTTGCACCATTATCTCCGCTGGTAAAACAGGGGTAGCCTATAGCATTGTCTTCGAAGTGAAGCGTGTCTTCCGGAAATTCTACAAGTACGTACAGATTGCTATCCCACGCCTGTCCGCATGAATAACATTCGTGCTGATGAATGGAATGATTGTAGCCAACATTTTTATTCCTGCACATAGGACAATATGTATTTATCTTTCGGGGAATATTCATGCATTCTTCTGCAACAATATTGAGTATGTCCTGATACCCGTTATCGTTTAAGGCATCTTTTATTTTGTCTGCCATGGTCAGCATATCGCTTTCATCAAGCTTAGAGGTGTCAAATCCGTTGTCCTCCAGTTCTTGTTTGGTAATGCCGATGATGGGAAATAGTTTTTCCTCCTCTGATGTTCGGTGAGCTTTGGAAAGGATATCAAGAATTATGACTTTTGCTTGTGATATTCCATTTCTGTAGCCTCGTGGATAACCTTCCCGATTAGATAGGTAGGCGTGTGAGGCGTTAGCCCATTCACTAATTTCGTTGATAATTTCTTCTGGTGTCATATTGATTTGATTTTGAGGGCGAAACAATACCGCCCAATGTCAATTACCGGATGTTGGCTTTGATATATTCTTTATCTTCATCCCAAAGAGGAAGTCCGAGGTTAAGTATCATTAAGACGACTTGTTTTTCACCGACCAGTTTCACCGCATGATTGCGCAAATCGGTATCGTTGAGGGCATGGGCTTTGCCGATGAACAATTCGGCTGTTTCAAGTTGCTGTTTACGGAAGTTGTCGCATTCTGCTTTAAGATGTAGAGCTTTCTTATAGAATGTAGCAAGAATTGTGCTTTGACTGTGCTTCTTGAAGTCTTTGCAAAATTCGTCTTTATCCATGTTATCTGCTTTCAAATACATTTTCTCAATCAGATTATACTCCTCGGATGTTGGGGTTAATCGGGTTCTCTCTGAAAATTCTTGTAATGTCATAATCGTATAACTTTTAATAGTTTTAACTTTATTCTGTTATTGTCATTTTCTTCTTGTATTCTAATATTTCACCCATTGTTATCCATTCAGGTTTCTTATCTTCGTCGAAACTATCATGTAACTTTATCATAAGTTCGATTTGCAGATCTTCGTTGTGAGCCCACAAATGCTTGGGATATCTGTTGCCATAGCCAAGGTAATAGTTGCAATCAGTTTTAAGGCGGTCTAAAAGTTGGTATCTGAATTCTGCATTACGTTGGATAATATCCTCTATTATTGTTTTCCATTCTTCTGTTTTATTAGCTGCGGTTCTGTTCATCTTTGTTTCTTTTTAGAATTAATATTTTGTTTCCCTTTCATTATCATTTCGCGGAAAGGTTACTATTTTTTCAGCTTTTTTGATTGCATGTGATTCCTGCAAGGTTTTCAGGGAAAATACCTTTTTATGCCTAAAAAGGAAGATTTTGCATGAAAAGCCAGAGGCGGTACCTTGCATCGGAATGCATAGAAATGCAAGTAACTTTGCGGAAAAAAAAGTGGGCTTTGCGTGATTGATGGTATAGTTTTTATAAAAGGAAATATGAGGTATTTAAAAGTGGATTGTAATAACTGAGTATAAGAGGTTAGGGAATTGATGTTCTTAAAAAGTTTATAGAAAAACAGCAATACCTGTCTGAGTTTGTAGTTCAAACAGGTATTGATCCGGAATTTTATGTCGCCCAGAAGGAATGTTGTCATGCTCCCGTAGTGACTTTAAGGCTCGTAAGGGAGTGTAATTTAAACTCTGTCTGGTTTCTATTTCTTTTAAATCACAACAAATATAATTTTTTCTTTTTGGATTTACAAATGCTTCTTAAGGTAGTTTTTGGATGTGTGCAAGGGCGGCGAAGAATGAGCCGTTTATATACCCTTGCTCACATCCGGGAACTACCTTTTCTTTGCGTTTGAAAAGCAAAAAAGGGGAAATGGGTTATATCGCCAGAGGCATTCTCTCTCCAAACTTGATTCGTAGTTGCCCGGCAGTTAACGCCCAATTCTGGAGCGGTTGCGTCCATTTCTTGGAGATGTTCATCACAGCCAGGTAGATCAACTTCATCAATGCCATGTCATTGGGAAAGACACCCTTGGTTTTGGTCACCTTTCGTACTTGACGGTGGAAGCCCTCGACGGCGTTAGTTGTGTAAATCAGTCTTCGGATATGCTCATCATAAGCAAAATAGGCCGATAGATTATCCCAGTTTCGTCGCCATGATTCCAAGACAACAGGGTATTTTTTACCCCATTTATCTTGTAGTTTATCAAGGTTGAGCTCTGCTAAATCTTTATTAGGGGCTTGATAGACTGTTTTCAAATCTGCCATAAACTCTTTTTGATCTTTTGAGGCTATGTATTTCAATGAATTGCGAATCTGATGTATGACGCAGTTCTGGATGATTACCTCAGGAAAAATAGTGCTGATTGCTTCAGCAAATCCCGTGAGATTGTCAATGCAAGCGATCAGAACATCTTTCATGCCACGTGCTTTCAGGTCGGTCAAGACACTCAGCCAGAAATTAGCCCCTTCGCTTTCTGATACATACATGCCTATCAGTTCTTTATGGCCATCTTTATTGACTGCCAGAACATTATAGACAGCTCGACTTTCGGTACGACCACCATCCTTCACCTTGTAGTGCATTGCGTCAAGCCACACAATGGTATACATTGATTCCAGGGGGCGGCTTTGCCACTCCTTCACCTTGGGAACTATGCGTTCAATAATCTCACTTAGGGTGTTGTGGGAGATCTCAACATCATACATCTCCTCGATATGGGAGGAAATATCCCTAAGGCTCAAACCCATACCATACAGACTGATAATCTTGGAAGACATGTTGTCCGCAAGAATCGTCTCGCGCTTTTTAAGGATCTCAGGACTAAAGCTGCTGTGACGATCTTGAGGAGTCACGATATCAATCTCGCCGGCCATGGTTTTGACACGTTTGCTGCCACGACCATTCCGCTTATTGCCTTTAAGACGCTCTGAATCATCAAGGTGGGAGGACATCTCGCCATCTAAAGCGGCCTCTAAAAACTCTTTTAGCAACGGACCAAAGGCTCCGTCTTTGCCCGTGAGCGATTCGCCACTACGCAGTTGAGATAACGCTTTGTCACGCATCTGCTGATACTCTTCACTGTTTCTATCCATAATACAAAGATAATTGTTTGGGGACAGAGTTCAGATTACGCCCTCGCTCGTAAGGGAAGAGAGCAATAATTATCTTATCATTCTATTTCCTAAAATCAACAATTGTCAATTCTTCCGCAGATTTCTGTTGAGATAATGTAATCACCTACGACTTTTGTATCATTCCAGATATGACTCAGAACGTCATCGATATCTTCGTCACTGACTTTTGCACCGGTAGTGTTTTCTATGTCATATCTAACAGTGGCATATGTAGTTTTTATTTCATTAGCTTTTGATTCAATTAGTTCCGACATTTGTCCGTTTTCCATATTGTAATCGAAATTCATCAATTGGGCAAGACGATTATATTCTATGTCGTAAAACCGATTGAAATGATCCTGATACTTTTCTTTGTAACGAGTACAGCTGTTGTCCGGATTGTTAGGGTCTTCAGGTTCTACAAATGCTTCAAATGGTAGTTTGAACTCTTGTATCAAATTTCCTACAGCCAAATCACTGGCAATCTCCATAATAGACGAGTTGATATACTCCTTTTGTTCTTGGTAATACTTGTTTAAATCCATTTTTTATTTATTATAAATTAAATACTTATATACGTAAATACAGTTTTGTAGCTAACCTTCTAAATTCACCATAGCTGTTGCTATGTAATTAATGAAATCCATTATATCGCCGTTTTTATAGTCAATTGCCCTGAAAATATTTTCAATTTTCAGAATTTCATCTTCAGGCAAAGAATAAATAAATTCTATTAAGAAATGAATTGTGAGGTTGATATGCCCTTCATCCTCTAGGAGACAAGTGTCTAAATCTATATTTTTCTCTTTGAGTAATATTTCAATATAACTTTTTTCTGTACACATAATTGGTTGTTTTAATATATAATATTAAACTTTTTATGTCTTAATAATAGTTTGCTTACTTACCAGATTCTTAGAGCCTTATTGGGTAATTTATTATTAGCCTTACATTTTAAAGCGAAATTCAAGGCTCTTTTAAGACTGCCATAAACCTTGTATTGCCATAATTCGCCATCGGTAATATATTCTTTTCCGTCTTCACTGATTTGTGCACCATGGTGTTGTTCAAACAATTCAAAAGAATTATCAGTATATTTACCTACAGAGCAAAAATAATACCCGTTAATATTGAATTCTACTACTTCTATATTTACGGCAACACTATAATCTATCTGATTCTTAAAACCTTTGCGGAGTAAATATTTCTCAACCTCTGAAAACGTCATTTTTCTATCCTTTTTTATGCTCATATTTGATTTGATTTACTCTAAATGATTTTTTCTTTTAGCTCTCATTTCTCCGATGTCGTAATTATGCCGCCACCATTTGCGTTTAATCCGGTATAATAGTTTTCGTGGAATATTCCGACCTGTTTCATGTATCCATGCGTAGGCGGCACGTTCTTTATAATTTTTGCTCATGTATGTTATGTATTGAAGGTTGTTATAACTTAATTATCATTCTCCTCAATCTTATCTCTCAACTCTTCACTTCCCGTTACAATGCCATCGGTATATTCACTCGCAGTTTGTAAATCACTGTTTAATACATGATTTCTCACAATGTTTAGTTCACTAATCAAGCCGTCAATATGTTTAATTAGTGATTCATTTTTGTTGTTTTTACTATTCATATTCTATTCTCGTTTTTCGTTAGTTTCTTCAATATTCTTTTATATCAAATTTTGCTCGGTTAATTGTTGTAGCGGAAATTTGTTTGTCCAAAATTCCTCGTTTGTGTGTTTGCCGTATGCTTTGTATCTGGCATTTCCGTCACGGTGTATCTCAAGCGTGTAAAAATCCAGACTGTTTTCGGGAGGAGTTAGCTCGTCCAATTCGTTCTTGTCTATTTCTACAAATGCCCAGTCCTTGTCTGCCAGTAGTTCCTCTATATCAGGTGTCCCGTTATCTCCGAACTGGTAAAAATCGACTGAAGTGCTATAAAACCTTATTGACTGGAGAGTATAGTCATCTGTGAAGGGCTTGATGGCTTCAAGCCTTGTAGCCTGCAATTTCTTCCACTCTTTTGATAAGTGAATAATTGCGAACTCGCAGCAATCCCATTCGCTGTTCGTATTTGCTTTGATTAGGATATTTACTGTCGGTTTGTCTGATGTCTTCATGTTTTATTACTTTTTGATTATTTGCATACTATAATTTTCGTCAAACACTTTTCTGATAGCGGCTGAAACGCCATCAGTCAGCTTGTTCTTTAAGGCATCATCTATTTTTCGGGCAATTAGTGTATCGATCAGTTGTTTAATACCTTCGTCTTTGTAGGTGTTACTTAAAAAGCGAGGTATTTCTTTCCTCACCTCTTCCCGGATAATTTCGATAATATCCTCTCTGGTGATTTTTAACTCGTTTTTGATGACGTTTTTAATTGCTACATAAGTTTCTCTATCCATTTTTGTTCCTTTCTATTCTATCTTGTTATTGGGTTAATATTAATACCATATTATGTTGAAATATTCATTTTTCATTTCATGATTTCTAATTCTTCGTTAAGTAGCTCTATTACACGCTTAATAACCTTATACTTGGCGTCCTTATTTCCAATTCCGATGCGAGTTCCGTCATACCTACAAAATTCGATAACTTTACATTCTTCATTTTCTAACATTTTAGTAATGTCTTTCTTTACTGATAGAATCATACTTTTCTTTGTTTCCATTGTTCTTTGATTTATCTTGTTTTGATTATTTCCCTTTTGTAAAGAGTCTATCTCCTCACTTTAGGAAGCCTGTAAATTTTTATCTGCTTTCTTACAGTGTCCTATTACAAAACAAGTTTTTTGTTGGGAATACTCTTTCGTAGAAAGGAAGATTTGTAACAATACACGTAGTGCCTGAACTTGTTGGTAATAAACAGGATGCTGTTAATTTTGCGGATAAAATATGACGGCTTTCGGAGTGAGGGATTGCGAAAGATAATGTAATATATAAAAGATCGGGATGTGAAGTGATAGAAAGGGGGAGGAGATATAAAAGAAGGGGAAATAATCGTGATATTCTCTTATAAAAGGAGAGTGGATATTAGTACATAATATTTGATGAGATTTATTGAAAAAGGAAAAGAGCGGGTAATTTACCCGCTTATCTCAATTTCTTTAAACCTTTTATTGTAATGTGATACTTTCCGTTTTTCGCTTCTTTAATATAGCCGTCATTTTCAAGGAAAAAGCAAAAACGATCAACCCATTCTCTTGCTATATGACCTTTTATGAACTCTCTTTCTATCAGGTCATCGATGCTGGCCGGTGAATATCTGATAGAAGTCAGAATCTCAATTCTCCATTGTGCGATTGTTGTTCCCATTGTTTTATTCTTTATCAAAAAGTTCTAATTGTTTTGTGTCAAGGAATTCAAAATCATCTCGACTGATATACGTGTGCCATGTTTCTACCTTAGTTCTTCCATTCTTTGTGAAAGTGTGAAAGAAATCATAACTCCTACTTAGCATTGAGCTTTCATAGAGGTAGTTGCTGTATGATGTAATCTGTTTTTCTTGTAGCCAGTTGTTATAATCTTCAAATTTCATATATAGGCCAAAGGTACTGAAAGCAATAACAGCGCCTTTGGTTCCTTTTTTGAGTAAGACTTTATCTTTATATTTTACATCTCGTGTTATAACAGCCATTCTTCCACCTTCCTTTCGTGTTGGCGGATGATTATAGGTTTTATATGTACTGACGTTTAAAATTGGTAGTAGTTTCATTTAAGTATATTTTTTATTTTTATTTCCCAGTTTTGCTGGTGTAGTTCGTTTAATTCGCAGAGTGTTTGGACGAATTAAACGAACTTTGTTGGATTTGATTAAAATGGAAGATCTAACCCAAAAACGATTGAATTTAATAAGTCTTTGGCTATGAAATGTTCAATAAGAATATCTGATTCCTTTGTATGTTGTACTTCCGGACATAACCTTTTTGAACCGAATAGGAATTGTTTGGTACTTTGATCTTCGAATGTTAGCTCTACAAATTTTGATGTAATCATCAGATGTGTTATACCTTTGAGAAAGTGCATTTGAGCTATTTCATTTGTGATTATATTAGAGAATGTTCTATATTATTAAAACATATTCAATCCTTATCAATCCCTATGAAGGCATCTTCATTTATAAGTGCATAGTAATATCCATTTCCACACCCTATGTACTCTTTTGAAAACCCGGCATTGACATCACCTGTTTTATTATAACCATTGTCTTTTCCGGCTATCTCTATCCACAGCGTACCCTCGTATCCCTGAAAAGGGAAACGGTATGAATGATAGGGTGTACGAGACTGTAAAGCCTCCTGAAATGCTTTAACTTCATATGGAGCATACTTTTCAATACACTTCATTGTTATTATTTGTCCGTCAATACCGCACCCCGTTGTCAGGTGATTCTCATAGCATCCTTTTGTAACATCGGCGTTGATACATTTACGCACAAATGCGCTTGGAAATGTTGCCTTGGACGCGTAACGCTTGAATTTTTCGACCATTTTTCTTTCTTCATGTACGCTTTCAACCGGGATAAGTGATTTCCATGAAGATACAGTTTCAAAGGATATACTATATCCTCTTTTCTGTGAACGTGGCATAAAACGGCAAATTTTACCATTTGTTGAGATGAACAACCTTGTTTTATCAACACCTTCATTTCCGGACACGAGAAATGTGCGGTTGCAGTCACAACTTTTTTCTTTAATGATTTGAATAGCTTCCTGATAATTCATATTCTAAGATAATTTTTTTTTTATATTTTCCCTTTAATCGAATCTTTCTTCCAAGACCGTCTCGGAGATTTATGATGCCATAGCCGGATATCCTGAAGTGCTTAAACAACGGCTTTTCTTGTCAATTACTCTCTGCAAGAGGAAGAATTTACAAGAAATACAATTTAAGCCGGGAGATTAAGACGGGATAGCCGAACTTTGCATCCTATAAAGCCCGACGGTTGGATGGAAACGGTAGTTCAATAATCAGGAGAAATAAAACAGGAACATAAATGGAACCTATGAATAAAATAATAGGTTGGTAAACATTATAAATGGATTTTCTCCCTCGGGAATAAAATAGGGGAGCCATAATATAGTCGGTTCTGATTGGTAAACAGGAGATCCTGATTATTCATACAATTCCCGGCTTTGCGCATGGCAACACCGGGAATGAATGAACTGAGTTTAAAAAAAATCGCAGATTTTTTTTCTTTGTTCATCACAGAACTGCTTATATTCCGCTTTGTTTGTACCACTTTCGATGGCTTCATCTATGACACTACCAAGTTCATCAAAACACACTTCGTCTTTCACAAGGCGTGTTCCGGTAGCATCTTGAAGATGTACTTCATAATAATCAATACCTTCGTCCAAAGATATAATGACGAAACCTTTGTGAAGTCTGCCATTGACACTGAACTTCAAAGAAGGCATACCATTATGAACAGTCGCTGTGAAATTTGTAGTTCCCCAAGACCATATTACAGAGATGTTGGTACTTGCCAATAATTGTTTTCTTGCAGTACTGGCTACCTGCATTACATATTCCTTTTCCATACTTAAGAATGTTGATAGTTTTTTCCCTTTCATTGGTTCCTTTCTGTCTGAACTGAGTTGGAATTTTATAATGCTATACATGGCTGTCGGAACAGTTCTATACAGTGACTTTTCTTGTCAATTACTCTCTGCAAGAGGAAGAATTTGCATGAAATACATTTTAAGTCGGTGGATCAAGCGCGATAGCCGAACTTTGCATTGATAAAACCAAAACGGTAATGACTTGACAGGAAGTCTGGAAGAAATTGAGAAAAGTATATAACAGGGAACTATCCATGCTATGAGGCGTTAGAAAAAGAGGATGCACATATGAGGGGAAGGAATTAGGTTAGAAGTAACTGCCGAGGGTATAAAAGGAGAGTTTGGTGGTGCGGAGTTCTGAATAATGGAAAACAATGTATTGTAATTTACTGTTTCCCATTATTTCAGTAAACTGGGTAAACGATTGATTTTTTTATCTATATCTAGCTTTAATCAATGCGTATGCTTCCGCTTGTGTCATTCCTCGTCCTATCATCAAAGTCGCTATATCAAGGGCTTGCTGCTCTTTAAAATATGTGCCTTTAGAATGACGAATGTCTTTCAGGATAATCTTCTTCTGATTTTTTTTCATATTTATCAGTGTATTATGCAGGTTTCTTAAATATTAATTGTTTACATGATGCACCATTCTGCTTTATCATATTCATCTAAATTTCTTATGATACTATACATTAAGGCTTCCTTTAGAATATCCATAAATTTTAGAGCTGTCTCTTCTTTTTGGGACAGTGGTCGAAGATCGGTGAGATGCTCTAATTCTATTTGATAAAGAATACTTTGTATTGCTTTGAATAATGCAATTTTGGATAATATTTCACCGGTTTCCAAATTTCCTTTAATGTGTTCTTGAGTTTCATAGATTTTTTTGTCTAACGTACCTATATAGTGATGCTTGTATTGTAAACATACACATATGACTTGTATATCTATAATTGTGTCTATTATTTCATTGATTTTTTCTTCAGCCATTTCTTGATTTCTGCTATTCAACACGGAGAGTTCAGGCAAAAGTCTGGCAATTTTAAATTTCATGATATCTTTTTCTCTGTATCTCAAGGTGATGATGCTTTTTTTTACACTTGCGAAATGTTTGCTACTGTTAATAAAACTGCTCATAAGTTTCTTTGTTAAGAGGTTAATAAAATTTTTGTTCCCTTTCTGGTCTTTGAAGTGATTATAATCACTATGACTGAATTGCGAACTTTTCTGGTGCTTAAATGGATGAAAGCAGCAGATTAAAGAAACTTTTTCAAAGAAAATACTAGCTCTAAATGAGTTGGAGATTTTATGTAGAAACCAACGAAATTTTTCGTTAAGTTTATGAATTTGGCTTTAATCGATATTTGCACATGAAAAGTAAGAAACAGTCATAAGAGTAATCATAAGATGAAATATTATTTTGAGAGTTAGGAGTGGAATAAATTATTGAGTTAAAAAAGGGCTAAAACGGGATATATGAGAAAATGAAGGAACTTTTATCGCTTTGGTTGGGCTTACCGCCATTTTCATTACATATTAGGTATGAACGATAATGGCGGTGGCTCCTTTGGGGAGCAGGCTGTCAACAAAGATATACAATATATTTTGATGTTTCACATTTTTCATGTTCTATCTCTTGTATGTCTTGGTATTTCTGTTTTAAACTGTGATAGTAACCGCTGAATTGCGAGAAAGCCGTATTTAAGTGATTATATTTACTGATTCCGTTCTGTTTTTCTATCAGTTTTAGCATAACTTCATCGTCAAGGCATCCTATATGAATGCCGTCAACTTTAATCTGTTGTGATAATTGATATGCTTCGGTGAAATTCTTTCTTATTGTTTCGATAGCTTGCAAGTATTCCGTATAAAGCTCTCTGACAGTGGGGAGGAATTTTGTGACTCCTTTCATGGTCACGTTCTTCTTTTCTTTAACAGCTTTTTTGAGCTTACGAAACATTTGTTCCATTTCAGTTAATGATATTATATCCGGTTTTGTTATTTCAATGAATATGGTATGAGGGCTTGATATCCGTATCTTATTTTCACTTATTTCATAAACAACGTCTTCAACGAGGGGACGTTTAAGGTATTCTTCTCTCGTCATTTTATATATTTTGTTAGTTGGTGATATTTTACTTTAATTTCCATTTTCTGGCATTTGCTTCTGTAATAGAATACACTTTTATTTCTTTTGAATTTCCATATTTATCGATATTTCCGTCAAAGAAAAAGATTTCATACTTTGTCTTTGATGTTGCTGGTTCATATGATTTTATGAATTCATGTAGACGAACAATGGCATCCGTTAAGTTTGTAGAAAATGTATTTCCAATAAGCCATAACTCTTTTGTCCTAATTTCCCAACTTTTGTAATACTCCTGTTCTATATACCCGAAATCGGAACAGTGGGCTTTGAAAACGGGATTTTCTTTCGTTGGGGTGATGTATTGATTCTCTGCCATTTAATATTTGAATTATTAGAGGTTGGTGTACTACTTTGTTCTTTTGTGGTTTTTATAATAGAATATTGCTATTGATATAGTGGCGATAGCCGTTATCGGATAGTAAATGTAATCTGTTGTATGGCAGTGTATAAGTCTTGCGCAATAGCTCCAGACCCAATGCGGGAGAAATATTTGGATTGTGAATAAGCACAATCCAATTACTAAATATTTTTTTCCTTTCAAATCTAATTTTTCCATTTTGTTCTTTTTTTGTTATTTCGTTATATTAATCAAAGATTGTTTCTTTGTATTCAGCCCTAATTGATAATAAGGGGTGAGGTATTTGTAGAGTAATCGTTAATCTACTAATATGGGCATAAGTAATGATAGATTTTCTATATTTTCATCCTCGTTGATAGGTATAATTACTGCTGCTCTTGAATGATCTCCTAATTGGAATATGACTTCTTTACTTTTAGTATTTTCAAGAATCTGTTTGAGATGTTCGCCTTTAAATCCAATTTTTACATTTTCTCCTGAATAGGAACAGAATAGTACTTCTTCTGCTGAAGTTGAATAGTCTATATCTTTGCCTGATACATTGAGGTTGATACCCGAAAAGTTCATTACTATACATCCGTTTGCAGTGCTTGAGAAGAGTCCTACACGCTTGATGGCAGATAGTAGGCTTTCTCGTTCTATGGTTGCGGAATTAGGGTTGTTTTGAGGTATTACCGAATTATAGTTAGGGTATCGACCTTCTAACAATCGACATCGGAAAGTGTCATTTTCCAATACAAATATGGCTTCTCTTTCATTAAAGTTGATTGTGACAGGCTTAGTAACCTTACTTGTGAGGTTATTGATGATTTTAGCAGCTTTTGTTGGTAGTAAAAAACTAACCTCTTCGAGAGGGTTTTCCAGTTTGTAAGTATTGCGCACTAATTTAAGTCCGTCGGTTGCTACACTTTGGAACATTTCTTCTTTCATAGTAAGGTATACTCCGTTCATTATAGGGCGTAAGTCGTCTGTCGCTACGGCAAACAATGATTGAGAAATAGCTGTATTTAGCATCTTTGCTTCAATTTGCACCTGTTTTGCATCGTGGTTTAACGAAGTAGGAATTGAATATTCATCTGCTGAATTACCTACAAATTCATAGTGCCCGTTTGTGTATTTGACGGTGATATTTAGGGTTGTTTCATTGATTGTAAAACCTATGGGCTGTTCAGGCATATTGCGAAGAGCATTTAATAACCTATCGGCAGGGAGACAAACTTTGCCGCTTCCTTCTACAGTTGCAACTGGCAAAACACTATGTTGAAAACATTCTCCGTCGGAGGCTGTAATCTGTAAATTCTCCCCTTCAAGCTCAAAAAGAAAATGAGAGAGAATAGGGGAGGCTGTTTTGGAAGTCATTACCTTTGACATTTCAGCTAATTTGTTAGCTAACGTTGTTGATGTTACAAGAAATTTCATATACTATTTTTTTATTTCCCTATCGTTGAGGTATTATTTCCTCTATTGTCGGGTTGTTGATTTTCTATGCTTCTCCTGAAACATTCCGGCATATGGAACAAATCTTTTATTCTAAATACTCTTTATTACAAATAAAGGAAGATTTAGAATAAAACTCTGCTCGGATTTGTGTAATAGGTAGGTATGTTTGAAATTTGCATCGGAAAATCAATAACCGCCAATAGAGATTTAAGTGCCGTATGCAGAACACATTACCTGAAAGGGTAGTAAAAACGGGTGGCGGTAACAAGTAAAAGGAGGTGTAATAAGAATATAAATGGATTAATGTTCCATATAAAAACGGATGTTAGTAGAATAATCAGAAGCCGCCATTTATTCTTTAATGCAATTATGAGAATTTTATTTGCAAGGCGGTGACTTATCATAAGCATTCCAATGCTTATGGTTATAAAAGGGAATAACATTGAATTTACACTGAGGTTCCAAGTGCCCAATATGATGGATATTATTGATAGTGCGTGAGTGAAGAATAAACTTCCGAAACGGCTGTTGATCCATATAACACAAGCTATATATACTTTATCTTTACCGGAAGAGGATAAGAGGTAGCATCTTATCAAGAATATAAGTAGAAGTATATTAGGTATCTCGATTGGCATATGCTATTGTTCTTTTGACGAATCTGTTTTATCTTCATACATTGTTATGACCCCGCGGATAAAAAAAAGGAAGGCTATCAGGAGAGTAACCAATATAGTGCGAAGTGTTAAGTCCATTTCGATAAACTGTAATATCAGGGCAATTATTATGCAACAGATTATTAGCATCAGGATTATATGTCTCTTTTTTATCTTCATTTGAACATGATATTTCCAAAAACTGCAATCTGTAGCCATTGGTCTGCATCGACCGGTGTACATGCGTGCATTTTCACTCGGTGCCTGAAGTTAATGTCTGTTTCTAAAAAAAGTAGTGCTTTTTCTAATGCCCATTCTTGTATGGGTAGAGCATTTTTATAGTCTGTGATATGGCTTCCGTTACGAAATCTGACAAAAAGAGCTTTGGGCTGTTGCATCGTATTGATGTCATATTGAATTTCCTTATTTGTTTTATATAAATAATCATCTACAACCGCCCAGTGACAATGTTTGTTGATTAAATCTATAAATTCTTTGTAAATAGTAATATCCATACTTGTGTATCTATAGATAAGTGTAAGTTTTCTGAATAATTTGTTTCAGGAAAAAACAACCAGGTTTAAAGAGCTACCTGATTGTTTTTTCTTGTTGATAGGTTTTGCCATTTCATTTTGGACTAAGTATGATCTTTAAATCTTAGGAAACAAAAGATAGAAATTTGCAATAGTTTTCGTCAAAGCCAAAGTTGTATCGTTTTAACATTCGCTTTCTTTCATTGATAATATCACCTAACATGATTTCTAATGAATTGTAAATTGTTAAATGAATTGTATCGCAAAGGCCTCTATCGTCCGTCGTAGCTGTGATTTTTATCATACGCTCCATTTGAGGGTTGGATATTCCACAACAAGAACGTGCACACATAATAGCCTTGGAAGGTATAAAATGATATAAGAGTAATATGTCATTTTGTTCTTCCAAAATATCCATTACTCTATCTAAAGTCAATGGCTTATCCGGACGGTATGCATACTTCTCCCAGTCATCGAGTAGTTCGGTTTCGACGACATTTTTGGTGTCAAAGAACTCGGGCATTGTTAATTTGGCAATACTTTCAAATTTTGCTCTTTTTAGCGTAATCATAATCAATTTTCTTTTAGTAAAACATTTTGGATTAAGGCGCTTTTAGCTTTTTAGTGCAATGCTCAATTGAAGCATAGCACGAGATAAGCATAAAATCTCATTTTTTGCTCGATTCTTGAATATTAGGCTACAGTTAAATTGAGAATGAAAATATTCTCATCTGTTGTTTGGCGGTTAATATTTTTCATCCAGCCTTGCTTAGATTACAAGGGTTTAAATCAAGTATTCATTGTTACTTTTCTGTTAGGTTATTATTTCATTTCCATAAGAATACATTCTTTTATAAGCTTGTTAGGGAAACTATCTATTTTTATTTCGTCAATTAGCCCCTGTTTGCTTAGTTGTGTGATTAACGATTCTATTTTCTTTCCTATTCCTTTTAGTTCGTTTACCTGTTCCTGGGTTCGTAGCTTAATGCATATATTATAATTTGAATAAGGATTCAATAGCATGGAAATTGTCATTGCGGCTTGGTGAGGCGTTTGAATAATTCCTGATTTTATCACTTCCATACATTTGAATGCATTTTGTATAAGACGCCTATTGGTTCTTATTCCCATGTAGATGCTCACTTCTTCAGAACTTAAGCTTCCATTTATAGCGGCTTTATACATAAGCTCTGTGACTTTTGAAGTTGCATTGATGATGCATTGTATTGAACGTTTATCATAATCATATAAATGATTGAGGAAATTAATGAAAAGTAGATTTTCTTCCTTAATATATTCCTGCATGTCTGATGTAGACGAAAATCCTTTGATAGTCCAGGTTGCAAGGCTATTAGTGTATTCGGTTATAAGTTGATTGGCATCCTTATTGACCTTTGATTCTTTATCTAATGCATTGAAAAAAGTTTCGGCATTTTGGAAGATAGCTGAGTCTATAACCTTATGCTCGTATTCATTTAATAATTGCTGAATGATTATAATATCTTCATAAGACCGTACCTGGTTGTCAACTAGGCATGTCATTCTGTCTGTTATTTCATTTCTGGTAATAGCACATCGCGTTAAATCTTTGACGTTTTGTGAATCATCAGATATGTTGTCTGTTATAATAAAGCGCAAAACAGTATCTTCCAGCGTTTTCCACTCACGTAATTTATTAGCTAATTGAGATATAGATAAATTGGTGACGTTATTTAACTTATTACCAAATGCTTCGTATGTGATCAGAGCGTCGTCTTTACTACATATTTTGGTAGTGTTTTTATTAGTACAAGAAGAAAAAGAACTTATTGTTACTAATAAGTAGAGGTAATATAAATTTGATTTCATTGATAGGCTTCTTTTTTGTTTTGTTATTGATTTTGCTGGTTATGTATTATAGTATGATATATTCTTTTTTAAATGGTATCTATGTTGTATAAAATCATACTTGCAATGTATGATAATTACAGATATTAATATTTTGGTAATACAAAAAAACTGAGCTATTCCATTTCATGTAATATCCCAATTTTGCTAATGTGGTTAGATTTCTGCAGGTATTTTTTGCTTTATTGCTTTTCCCAAAATGCTCATTCGAATAATATTTATACATTCTTTAAACAGTTTATTCATACTTCTTTTTATTATCTCTGTTTTTTTTACGCACAAAAGTATGAATAATGCCTAATAATGTGAATTTATATATGTATGCTTTAATGTAAATTATAACATCATATATCGTATATATTGATTAGTAATACTTTCATAAATGTATTGATAATGTATGTATAATGTGATAATTAATTTTATGTAGAATGTTTAAGTATGATAATTAGATAAATTTAAGTATTTGGAAATCGTACAAAATGTTAAATGCTGTATATGCGCAAACTAAGGATTTAATTTTCTGTTATTTTAATTAAATAATAGAATTAATAATGATATGTAGATGAAAACGAGAAGTGTAATGTGTGCTTTGTGGGGAAAGAATTAGATTTATGATAACGTCTTTGTGTGTTAATGTTATTTATGCAGTTTGCATTGTGTACTATGGAGCAATGTATGAAATTTGCATATTGAAATATAAATTGTAAATTTGCAGCTTATGTAAAGCAAGATTATTATGAGAAAAGGTTATGTCATGTTAGATCCGTCCAACAAATATCGAAAAGACGATATGGAGAAAATCCAGAGTGCTAAATGCGATACCATATTTATAGATAATATTGAGGATGAAGAAACACGTCCTCAATGGAATCACATGATGAATGGTTTGAAGAAGGGGGATGAACTTGTTGTTGTCAGTCTCTGTAATGCTGTAAGAGGGCTGCGGAATCTATCAACTCTCTTCGATAGATGTCGTGTATTGAAAGTACGCTTAATCTCTTTGAGGGACCGGATTGATTCTTGGGAAGAGATGTACCCAGCTTGTGTTTCTCAATTAATGGATGTTATTGCAACGCTGCAAGGGGATATTCTTAATTTTCGACACTCTAATAAAACTTCCCGTATTAAGAGGATTGTATCATCAGGTAATAGGACTATCAGAGCGCAACGCTGTGTAGCATTGTATAAGAGTGGTGCCAGTATAGATGAAATAAAGAAAGAAACTGGGTTTAATAGTAGCAGTTCGATTTATAGGGTGGTTAAAGAAGCTGGCGAGAAGTTGGATCGTCGTACCAATAAGAAGAAGTAGATATAATGTGATTAGAACATAATTAGAGATATCAGTATTGTTATTGACACTCCAATAGATGCTTTTCGTTCATTCTTTGTGATATAATGAATTCCTATCAGTCTGGAAATGCTGACTATTGATATCCATAATAGCAACAATGAAGCGGCCAATGTTCTCGGTATGTATCCGACTAAAGTGTATTCAATACATAGTGACGTGACTCCCAACAGTATTATAGGTATGTAGATGAAATTTCTTTTTTGGAAAAATAGACTATTCCAATTTCGAGGTGCCCATTCGTGTAGTTTTGCACAAATTTCGATAGCTAGTAAAAATGAAATTACAATGTAAACAACATATGGGCGTGGCTTGAGTGAATTGAATGACATCAAAAATATGGAATAGCCCAAATAGACTGTCCCGATAATTATTGCTGTTTCTGTTACGATAAGATGTGTCCATTTCACAACTTTAGGGATGGAAGGCGATTCTTTTTTTCTGTATTTATCTATGGCGAGCCAGAGGATCGGTGTGATAGCTGAAAAGATAAACATACAGCTATATGCTAGAATTTCTTTGAGTTTTTCCGGAGAATTGCCGGTCATGGATATGGCGACATATAGAAAGATTAGACTTAATAAAATCAAGGTACTGTAATATATGGATATGAAGAAGTTTCTTGTAAGTTGATAAATGCGTACTGACATTGGAACTTTACCGTATAAACATAAACATGTAAGTGCAGTTAATGAGGATATACATATTAAGGTATTAGGAAATCCTGCATGATATGCCAAGGCTAAATAGTTGGCGTATAATATTGGACTCGTATGATAATATTTTGTTCCATTGGTACAGTGTATAATGCCTAGCATGGGTAATCCGTAGTATAACCATTCGACTTGTTCTGTAAATAGATACATGAAATAGGATGCGATAACGCATCCTATTTCTATTGGAGTACCTGTTAGGGCTATTTGTGTGAGTTTTTTGCTGATTGCTAATTTTTGCCAAAAAATGACTTTTGTTATTCTTTTCATTTGAAGAAATTGAATTTGTTGTTTGTATTAGTTTTAACAATACTCTTGTTTGTCTTTTGATTATCACCTGATATGCAGTTAAGTAAATCAAGGTTCATTTGCGAAAAAAAGAAATGTGGGATTGAAAGTCCCGGATACTTTTCATCTTTGACTCTGTATAGGCTGAAGAATTCGGCTAATGATGTATACATTGTTTTTCCTCCTAAATGATAACTGATTTCCGTTCCATTTATTGAGCTTACTTGGGCCGTCTTAAATGGAGGATTAGAGGGTGTCGGGTGAATGGAGGTGTATACATCACCTTCTTTCAATGCAGTTGTTTTAGAATAGAATGGATTGGTCATTACCCATGTATTGTATTCAGTCAAAATAGTGAGTTCTTTTTTTGCCCTGGTAAGTGCTACATATAAGCATCTTCTCTCCTCTTCAATAGCATCAGTTCCTGCTTTTACTGCAACACCACTTGGATAATTACCAATACACATATCGAGTATGTAGCAATAATTTGCTTCCAGTCCTTTGGCGGAATGAATAGTAGAGATGACAACTGCATCATTTTGAGAGTTGTTATCAATATTAGAATCGAGCAGGTAATCACTTATAAAGCTTGCAACAGATTGTGAACTTGAAGCGATTTCAATTAATGTTGTAAAATCTTTTTCTCTTCGTTCCCAGTCTTTAGCATATTTCTCTTTTAGAGTACTGCTCATAGACTCTATTGTAGTAGATATACATGCTGCTGGAGCCTTGATTTGTGCATAGGCATCGTTGATTACTTTAGCCGGGAATGCAAAAGAATCTGTCGTCTTCATGATTTTAACTTTTTCAAGTATGCTTTTCTCAGAAGACATCTCGTCTATTATTTTTCTGACTTTGACTTTGCCAATTCCGGGCCAAAGACACAGGTATCGCATCCAGGCAAGCTCATCCTCCGGATTTGAAATGATTCTCAAAACAGACATGGCATCCCTGATATGTGCTGATTTCATTAATGATATACCACCATACAAAACATAGGGAATTTGTCTGCTGAGAAACGCTGCTTCGACTTGTTTGGCTTGATATGCATTTCTGGCCAGAATCATGTGATCAGCATATTTTATTCCACTTTTTATATGCTTTTGTATTTCTCTTCTAATAAAGGCTGCTTCTTCTGTTTTGTTACTGACAAAAACGAAAGACGGTTTTTTCCCTTTTTTTTGTTGAGCAATCAATTTCTTGCCATATTGCAAGGGGGATAATTCCAATAATTTATTCGATACGTCCAGTATTGCTTGTGAACTTCTATAGTTTCGTACAAGTTTCATTACGCTTGAGTCGGGTACCCGTTTGCTAAATGAATGAATGGAGTTGAAGTCTGCTCCCCGAAAGGCGTAAATTGATTGTGCATCATCTCCAACACAGAATAAGTGACATGAAGGCATAAAAATCTCAAGCAACTTCCACTGCAGCGGGTTGGTGTCTTGCATCTCGTCAACCAGAATATGATCATACATGGATGTCACTTTTACTCGAAGTTCATCACACTTGGTTAAGGTAGCGACGGCTATAGTTAGAATGTCGTCATAATCTAAGTATAGATGCGTTTTCTTATATTTCTCGTATGATTTTATTATACTTATTATGGTATCAATATCATTTATAAGAAATTCAACTTTTTGTGGTTTATTATGCAGTGTCTTATGTATTGCTTCTTCAATATTGCATTCAGTATTCAATTGGTATGAGCGGATGGATAACACATCTGAAGCTTTGACATCATATGAAATGCCTGAAGAATATCTGTCAATGGTATTTTTCATTATGACTTCCTGGTCGTCCGTATCTATTACGGTCCATTTGTTCATGTTGAAAAATGAAGGATTTGAACGTATAATTTCAAGGCACCATCCATGAAAAGTGGCTCCTTGTGTCGATTTATTCCCAGGTATTCCGCTTAATAGTTTTTGGGTTCTCAAAGCTATTTCATTTGCCGATTTTTTGGTAAAAGATATAATCTTTATTCGTTCGGGAGAGATTCCATTGGCGATTAGCCATGCTGCTCTTGCAACTATGGTGTGAGTTTTTCCTGTCCCTGCTCCAGCAAGGAGTAGAAGATGTTTTCCTGTATAGGTAACAGCTGCTTTTTGTTCTTTGTTAACTTCGTTTAGGTGCATATGTAATCATGTTTATTTATATACAAATATAACAAAAAAAAATGACATGGGAAAGCGTTGTCGCTATTAATCTCATAATTATAAATAAATTATATAATCATGTTTGGAATTTATTATTAATGGTAAATATTATTTGTCTGAAACCGGCTTTGAACATCTTTTGGGTGCCATTATTCTATTGTTTCATTTTCACATAATTCTAAATCGAAGGTATCAATTAATAACTGCATGCATGGGTTACTTTGTAAAAAATAGGTTAGGGCTGTTTCTTGCAGAGATTGCTGTAGGAGTATATCGGCAATATCAATGCCTGCATTCCACTGTTCTTCATTTGTTTTAAATTCTAATAAGTTTGAGATGCTAATAGAGTAGTTTTCACTTTTAAGCTTGATGTAGAATGTGTGCCAAGAGACATATGCCTTGGAATCGGGGAAAAGGCATATCTTTCTGTTACGAAGGATATGGTATCTTGAGTTTAGACAACCGTTCATTCCGCCACTGGCTATCCAAATAAAATCTTTTATGTACGCAGCACTGATGATTGCTGATTTTTCGCTTTCTACAATCCCGACTGCCTTGTCAGGATATAGATTTAAAAGATGCTCACCAAAAAAACATTGTTCGAGATGAAAGTCTTTAATATTCATCTCTGTGTGAACCCAGGCAATGCGGCTATAGTCTTCTTTGACCCGGTGACCATTACCTTTGTGGTAAAGCATGATTTTGCCGGTCCGTATTTCGCCGCTCATGCTTACTTGCCAGAATACAGTTGCTGCTCTGTTCCATTTCTTCGAGGTTCCTACATGGTATTCTTTGAATATCTGTATGGTTTCTTTTTTACCAATTTTGCCACAGAGAAAAAGAAACAGGTTGTTATATTGGTACCACTTTTCCGCACATGAAAAATGCAGGATTTTTTTGTCTATACTACTAATATGTACGGTTTTAACAGTGTGTGGCTTTGGGGTGAGATTGTTTCTGTCAAAACGCATATCTTCATTCATAAGATCCTTTAGCACTTCAGGGTTATCTCTGAAGAATTGTGAAGGAGGGTAATGATATCCACAATTATTAACTCTATTACATTTTCCTACATTTGGGGGAAAGATAAAGATTCCCATGGTATCAATGTAACGGGTAAACTCCTTTTTTCTACCGCAGCCAGGGCAGGTGTATCTGTTCATTTTGCTACGGTCATACTTCTCTAATATGAATCTATAAATACTCATTTTTGCTTTTATTATTATAGAAATTGCCAAAATCGCCGGAATTGCCAATATGATTCTTTAATTGTCATAGTTTCATATAATAAATCAAATCGCCAATATTGCCGGAATTGCCAAAGTTCTATCATAAATTATACATCTTTCTATATATGCCATGTTTCTTTTTACAGAATAGTTTGTCTGAACGTTGGCTGTCTCCTATAAATCGATCGAATGTACGTGCCGGCATTCCTTGTTTTACTGCTATATCTTTACCGATTTTTGTTTCAAACTCTTCTGGTAGAGCGCTATAAACTTTTCTTTCCAGTTCTGAAAGGTGGATATCGTTTTCTACAAAGAAATAGAAATATATTCTATAAAATACTTTTCTAAAGTACTCTATTAATAAGATAGCGCGTTGTACAGTTGAAAAATCAATTTGTTCCATTTCTGCTTCTCCACTTCTCCAGCGTTCGGTTTGAATGATAAGACATAGTCGTCCTAATGCAGTACTGAGCTTACCAAAATATGATGCTAGTATGATATTGCCACTTTCGTTCATTTCATTGATCATATTTATATTCTCCTGTTTCCACTCTGTAAAGCGTATTTTAGCTTCTTTGGACAACTTTAGGTTTCGAGGAATGATGGTGGTTTCCTTATCATCATAAGTAACTTTGAGGTTAAGAATGTCTTTGATAAATGAATTCCACCATGTTAGTTCTTGCTCAGGAACATTGTCGTCATCTGCCAATTCTAATTTCTGATCCATAGGGTATGCAAACAATAACCGGGACATGAAACCATTTTCTGTCTTGTCACCATCAAGCAGATGTTTGAGCTGTTCTATTTGAGTTCCTCCGATTACAGAGATTAGAGGCTCTGTCACTACGATATTAAAGTCTTCACTCTTTCGGTTGTAGATGATATCACTGTGATTGTATCGTTCGTTCCAAAATGTGCTTTCATCCATACCTTTTGAATACCTCATAGAGTTTTTAGTCCATCTACTAATTTCATCTTGATACAGGAGCATGCCATTTTTTGAGCATTCAAGTGCATAGACTAACCATTCTAAAGTATAATCTTGCGCGATGAAATAGGATTTCCGTGGTGGTTTAGGCTTTTCTAGTCCTTCTTTATCTTTTGTGGTTTCATACTTTTCAAGTTTCTGATAAAACACTTCCAATGCTTGATTATATTTTAAAGCGATTTCACGGTTGTGAAGTAGTAAGGGCTTAAGTATAAGACGTGTTGGAGGAGTTTTACCAATAGAAGGATATCCGACCATGACATAAAATAGTGCAGGATAGTCGAAGAATGTATTGTTAATTTCTATTCGGAAACGTTTGCCCATAGCTACGCCAATCGCACATAAAATATTGATTCCAAGATAATCTTTTTTAAATCTTAAATGCTCATTTATGGATAGAATAAATTGCCGGGTACGGTTGGAAAAAGCTTCTACAGGAAATTCTCCTAAATTAGATTCTTCTTTAAGATGTTTTGCTTCAGCAATGATGTCTTGAGGGGTAACAGCTTTATTCTCTGTTCTCTTTTTATTGTTCATTTTATTTACCTATCTATTGTTTCTAGTCCAGTTTGTGGGTTAAAGGCGGAATTTATGTTTTCTGCATTTTTTATATTCTGGGCTTTTATCCACTCTATTAGCTCCGTTTTGCGGAACCGTAAGCTATTCCCTATCTTATAAAATGGAATAATATTATGGCATGTGTAACGATAAATAGTACTTTGGCTTTTCTTGAGAAGGATGCTTGCTTGCTTGATATCTATTTCATCATTGTTTTCTGTAGATCGAGAAAATTCATTCTCTTTTTGATGTTCAACTTGAACTGACATCAAATTAATAAGATGTTCTACTGCTTCCGGCAAGTTGTCGTGGGTGACTTTGCCAAATTTTTCAAAGTTTGTCATTTGCTGCAATTATTGGTTTATGCTGCAAAGGAATACAAAGAACTGATGAAGATAAATCATCATCATTAAATCATCAATAAATTAAAGTGCATTAATGATATGAACTTTGTAAAGATGATATGTGAAAATATGTTGGCTTTACTTGGCGTTTGCCTTTTGTTAAGTATTACGAGATGATTCTTTGATTATTCGGTAACTCTTTTCTGACTTTTTTCACAAAGTCAGATATCATATTATTGTCATCAGATATTTTATATAAAGGAATATTAGAAGAACCGGAGGTACGAGTTGAATTGCGATATAGTGATTGCGGATCATAATCTGCAAAATCTACAAATTCCGGAATGAAGTTAAAATAATCGATTAACTTCATTTTTTTGTAATAACTCATTAATTCTGAAATATTATGGAAAAAATGTGCGATATCTTGCATTGACAGATAACTTGGGATTGCAACTTTATCATTAACTTTTAGCTTTCTCTTGTCATTGATGAAAAACTCATATGTACTATCCTTTATTATATTGATGCTTTCATGTGTGAAGAAGGGAGTAAGTGTTACTGTTATGTATTCTTCGATAAATTGCCACACTTTGTCATATAGTGCTTTATTATATTGTTCCACATCGTTTTTTATTGATGTTGAAAGTGAGTCTTCCTTTTGATTGGCTTGCTGGAGGATAGGTGCATCCGAGAAAGATGAAGATAAAACAGTTCCTGTAGCTTGTTTGGAAAGAAAGGATGTTAGAATTTCATATTTGACTTTATGGATTTTGTTGAATGCTATGTAACTTCTTTTTTTTGATACTTCATGTAATTCATTATTTAACCATATTGCATTGTTGGCATTGTTTTCTATCAATTTACTATATCGTTCAATAATTGATTCACGCATTTCGTTAATTCTGAGAATAGCTAAAAAAAACATGAAGATTAGTGATGTGATAGGAAAAATATAATATTTCAAATACCAAGGAATATCTAGTAATATAGCACATAATAGTAGGGTAACACACATAGACTGCAATATTATAAAGAGATTGTTTGTTAACTTGATCATAATAGTGTTGTTCTTATTTGGGTTTATCAAAATGCAAATTTAATCTTTTGTTTGTATATATGAATAGTCATAATGAATTCTTATCTCTATTTTTTCCGTACAATCGATGTAGTTATACTTAATAATTCATAGAGTGATACCTTTCTAATCTCTATCTGATAGAATAGATGTAAAGGATTGCAGGCTTGCTTTTGTTTGCGGACATAGCTGAGCTATATTAACCTGATTCCATATGAATCACCCTTACGAAGGAGTCTGCACTGTCTTTCTAGTATAATATGGCGATAATTTTGCTTCATGTTGGAATTGAGAAATGAACGGTCTATCATGGAAAAAACTTCTGTTGGAATCTCCATAAAAGGATTTAATATCTTTTCTATGCGTTTAGCTTTTAGACCAATGAGTTCTCCGAAATGTATAAAGTCCATTTTGCATGGATGTCCGGATTGGGCATAAACATCACTTTTTTCTAATGCAGGAGATAATTCATCTTCTAGGCCAAAGATGCTTTTGTTAATATGAATTGCAGTGTTAAGCAAACCATAAGCTGGAGATAATAAGTAGTCTTCTCCCTTTCTTTGCAAGGAGAAGTTCTTTAGATGTGCACAGCCATTTCCATAAAGGTAATTGAAGATTATTAATTGAAAGAGACGCTCCAATGCTATATGCCATGCTGGAATATATTGTTTGACTTTTTCTGCTATCAGTGCATAGTTGCCTTTGTGCTTAAAATGGACGCCATCTGATAACTCATTTTTCCTGAGTAATACGGCAAAGTCTTCCTGTGCAATTTTACTTCCATCAGTGTTAATATCGAATCGACGAGTTATATATACAGGCTGTCCGTCAGATGCAAAACATAATCCGTTTGCAGGAGTTTCTATTTTATATATTTGCGAAGCTATTTGCATGGTTAAGTGTTCGTTAACTGGCAATTTTGTACGCATTGGTAGTGAATAGTTCCAAGGAAAAGGTTTTAGTATGTATGTGCTTTGTTCATTCCTTTTAGCAAGACGAATATGATTGCGGTCTAAAACTCCAAAGAATTTCTCTTGAAGTCCGGATATTGATGTATGTCCCATATTGTGGAGAATTTCTTGTCGATTAGTATGTTCTTCAAAGCTAAAGTCTAAAAAAGGTGAAACTTTTTTTCCTCCAAAAAGTCGTTTTAGAGCCACAGGACTATATGTTTTGTAGCCCAAAGCCAGGGTCGAAGGGCAAATATACAATTCTTTCATTTTAGTGTGTTTTTACAGTTATGTTTCCTATTATATCTTTTCCTTCAAGTGCCGATAGCATACTGAAGTAATCTTCTTCGTTTATCTTACATAACCTACAGAAGATTTTCTTATTTGCTCCTTCAGGTAGTAAATTTGTAAAAAAAGGGAAGAAGTGTTGGCTTGTGTGCGATTTCTGAGATTTAGGTAAAGTCAATGAGATGGCAGGAAGGGAAGGATTGATAAAATAACCATCATCATAACAAAACGTATATTCTTGTTTTGAATGTTCAGTAAGTAATCCGGCGTAAATATGATTACAGAATATTTTTAATTCTCTCATTGGTGTTACTGTTTTTAGCTTGTTGTTATCTTTACATTAAGGCAAATTTCTAGCCCAAGTACTTCGCAAATTTTTTCTATTGTTTTTAAGGAAGGGTTTCCTTTTCCTCGTTCAATGTTCTTGATTGTGGATAAACTTATCTCTGATATTTCAGCTAAATCCTCTTGCGAAATTCTGAGGAAGCTTCTTCTGCTTTTCAATACTTTGTAAAACTCCATAGTTTGATATAATGAACTAATTATGCAAATATAGTGAGAATGCATTGGAATATCTATAAAAGTTTAATATAATAAACTTTAAATAATGAAACTGCTCTAACCTCGAAATATTTATTTAAAGTTTAATTTAATAAACTTTTATCTAATCAAAATATATTCAATTGATGATTTATTAAGATGGCTATACATTTATTGATTTTCTGATATACTTATTGTTGTTTATATCTTGAAAAACTTTATCTTTGCACAGACAATTGTTATCTATAGTGATGAAGTATAGGTAGTTATAGGTGATTTTTCCTATAATCATTGATTTATTATAATAACTGTGGTAACTTGTGCTATTTTTGATATGCTAATAGATACTTATTGTGTTTTTGGCACGATTTTGGCACGGTTACTGTGTAACTTCTTGATTTACAGCGCTTTTTACTTTTGAGGAAGTGAAGTAAGATTAGCTGAATTAGTATATATAAAAAGGTGTGTCAGAAAAAGTTCTGATACACCTTTTTTATTTGAAACTGAATTTATTTCAGGAACAGAGAAACTACACTATAAATACATGCAGCTAGGAGTCCACTGACAGGAATAGTAAGTACCCATGCAGTCATGAGGCTTTTAGTTACTCCCCAGCGAACAGCAGATAAACGTTTGGTTGCTCCGACCCCGATAATTGCTCCGGTGATCGTATGAGTCGTACTTACAGGAATTTTCAGCATTTCGGTGATATAAAGTGTAAAAGCACCTGCGGTTTCGGCAACCATACCTTCCAATGGTGTGACTTTAGTGATTCTGGTTCCCATCGTTTTTACGATTTTCCATCCTCCGGACACCGTTCCCAGTGAGATAGCAGTAAAACAGGAGAACGCTACCCAGTCCGGTAGATCAGAAATACTGTTTATTCCCATTCCCAGACCCATAGAGTGGGCAGCTATCATTGCAGCGGCAATGATACCCATTACCTTCTGCGAGTCATTCAGACCATGTCCTACACTGAACATGGCGGAAGAAACCAACTGTAATCTCTTGAACCACATTTCAGCGGTATGCGGATTTGCACGTCGGCAGATGTAAAGCACAAGTAGAGTAAATCCGAAAGCGATAACCATACCGATAAATGGAGCCAGGAAGATAAAAGCGGCAATCTTAAGAATGATATTGAGCTGAATAGCTTCAAAGCCGTTTGCCATGATAGCAGCTCCTGCAAAACCACCTATAAGCGTATGGGAGGAAGAAGACGGAATACCCTTCCACCAGGTAATCAGATTCCATGAAATAGCAGCAATAATGCCCGCCAGGATAATAGGTAGCGTGATGTATTGTTCAACGACTGTCTTTGACACAGTGTTTGCTATGCCAAAGCCACCTATAATGTATTTGGCTATGAAGAACGCAACGAAGTTAAAGAATGCTGCCCACAATACCGCCTGAAAAGGAGTCAGTACTTTAGTCGATACGATGGTAGCGATCGAGTTTGCTGCGTCATGAAAGCCGTTGATATAATCGAATATCAGAGCTAGTATAATGATAGTCACTAATAATTCCATGTGTCTTGCTCTGCTTTTATGAATACTTTACGATCAGGTTTTTTAATATTTTCCCTACATGTTCTGCTGCATCGGTTGTCTTTTCCAGCTCATGCATGATCTCTTTAATTTTAATCAGTTCGATACAGTCTTTTTCTTCTTCAAAGAGTTTGGTGATAAAAAGCTCGTATACGTCATCTGCCTGATTTTCTATATCGTGTAATTGGGTACAATAGTTGCGCAATGGCTTTGGATTTTTGCGGAAAGTCTCCAGTTCATCCATGGCTTTACCTATATTGATAGCCTCCTCGTGAATCAGACGGCTCAATTCTTTTCCACTTTCGGAAATAGGGCGGGGATTATAGATAACAATGCGCTTGGCGCTACTGTTGATTCCGTCGATAACATCATCCATGCAGGAAGCCAGATCGTGAATATCTTCACGGTCGAAGGGAGTGATGAATGTCGTACTTAACTCGTCAAAGATTAAATGAGTCAATCTGTCACCTTCACGTTCCATGTCTTTAATTTGTTTGTAGTAATCTGCTCTTTCTGTGGGCAGATCATGTTCCAGACTTTCAACAAGTAGAACGGATGAGGCAGATAAAACATCTGATAACTGCTTCAGTAGAGGAAAGAACTTTGGTTCTTTGGGCGTAAATTTACTAAAAAAAGAATTTTTCATAAATATGAGTACATTAAATTGTTTTTGAGATGTTTAATTTGATGGCCGTTGTTATTAATAAACAAATGAATAAAGTTTTTTATTGCTTCGATCCTAACTTCGCTCGTAATATTTCTATTATTGCAGGCAATATTGAAATAAATATAATAGCGATAATCAAGAGTTTAAGATTTTCCTGTACGAACGGCAGATCGCCAAAGAAGTAGCCTGCATAGCAAAATAAAACTACCCATATAGCTCCACCTATCAAATTGTAGATCATAAAATAATAGTAATGCATTTTTCCCATTCCGGCTATAAATGGAGCAAAAGTGCGGACGATAGGCACAAAGCGGGCGAGAATAATCGTTTTCCCACCATATTTTTTATAAAATTCATGCGTTTTATCAAGATAACTTTGTTTGAATATCCTGGAGTTGGGATTATGAAAAAGTTTGCGTCCGAAAAAATGTCCGATCATGTAGTTGCAGGAGTCACCTAATACGGCTGCTGCAAATAAGATTAAAACAAGAATATGGATATCGATCGGCATACCGGGTAATGCGGAAATGGCTCCTGCAACGAAAAGTAAAGAATCACCAGGAAGAAAGGGAGTGACTACAAGCCCGGTTTCGCAAAATATAATGATGAATAGGATAGCATATGCCCAAGTATGGTAATCCTGCACTATATTAATCATGTATTGATCAATGTGGAGAATAAAGTCTAATATAAATTCCATTATATATCAAGTTATTAATATGTAAAAGTGAAATCGTATGCATATTCCCGGCAATGGAAAAGACTCTTCTTGCTTTCTTGCCTTGAATATAAAGAGATAAAATGGGCATGAAGATACACTCATCTCATCCCATAGAAGGAAAAGAGATATTTAAATAAGTATTCGTCCTAGTGTATAGACGTAATATCTATATGAGAATTTGGTGAGATTTGTGTAGTAGGGGAGACCAGTCCATTTTTCTTTCGGAAATTGATATTTTAAGGAACTTAGTATCCGAATTGTAACGGAAGAAACGTTGAATCTTAGAATTTTGGAAAGAGAAGTGGTACGGGATAAAAGTGAGTTTCCTAAAATACCATCGGCAATGTTGCAATCATATTTTCCATCATATTTCCCTTCTTGGAAGGAGTTGTTTTCTTTACCGGATTGTTTGACTACAGCTTTGGATCGGTAACTCTGTGACTTATTATGGGATTGTATAGTGGTAGTACCGGCCTCTGTCCGGAACTCCTGTAATTCTTTATCGGGCACTAAATTGCATCCCCATATCAGAAATATACCAAATAATATACAGAAAATGTATTTCGCCATAACAGTCGCAAATGTAGAAACTATTTTTATAAGAAATACATATTCGAAAGTATAATTAACAATTAGATTTGGGCTCCGGGGAACTGGAATCTAATGGTAATATCTTCTTCTTTATTTGTTTGATATGAGTTTCATCGGAGTATAACTGATTCCGTTTGTTTGTTGCCTGTCGTTTGTTTTTTCAAATCCCAGAGATTCGTAAAACCTGATAGCGTATGTAGATGAGTTTACAGTTATTTCATTTGCCGGACAATCACATTGGGAATAGTCAAACAGTTGCTTGCCTATCCCTTTTCTATGGAATTCCTTTTTGATGAAAAACAAAGAAATGTGTTTGCCCTCATTCTTGGTTCCCATAATACCTATTAGTTTATTTTCTTCGAAAGCTCCATAAATGCAGAGTTCATTCATCAATTTATCGTTGAATATAAAACTTTTGAAACTCTCAAGACCTTCGTCTTCGAAATCATCCTGACCACATTGCAAGTATACTTCTAATGCTAAAGTTGTCGCCTGCTGAAATTCTGCTTTATCTAATTTGCGTATCATAATTAATCATTTGTTGAGAATATAATTTTTGTCTGTCGGGCAAGATACTGATTTTTTTTATTTCAGACAATAGGGTATTTGCAGATTGAACGATCTTATTTATAGAAGCAGGAATTATTTACTTTAAAACTTTATTAAGATGAAAAAGTCAGTTATACTTTTGGTTGGATGGTTATTAGCTTTTCTATGGATAGGGAGTGCTGATATATGGGCGCAGGATGCAGGAGATTATTTCACGATTGTCGGAATGGTGAAGGATAAGCAAAATAAGAGAACACTTGAAAACGTGAATGTATCTGTGCAAGGAAGTAATATCGGTACGGTGACAAATGCAGAGGGAGAGTTTGCTCTGAAAGTCAGGAAAGAAGAAGTGCCGCGAGAGTTGGAAATCTCTCACATAGGCTATATCAATAGTCATGTATCTTTAGATAAGAATAATTCTTCTAAATTGACGGTCTGGATGATACCTCATACTAACCAGTTGAATGAAGTGGTCGTTTATGCCAATAATCCGCGTACAATTATAGAAAAGGCGATTGAGAAGATTCCGGTAAATTATAGTGCCAACCGGAATATGCTTACCAGCTTCTATCGGGAGACTGTGCAGAAAGGGCGCCGTTATATCAGTGTATCGGAAGCTGTACTTGATGTGTCGAAAACAGCATACACCAATCGCACTACGGATTATGATAAACTACAGGTTCTGAAAGGACGCCGTCTGCTAAGTCAGAAAGTTAGTGATACATTGGCAGTAAAGGTTATGGGTGGTCCTAATATATCTGTAGTTTTGGATATCGTAAAGAATAAAGAGGCGCTGCTGGAACCAGAAGAATTGAACAACTATGAGTTCTGGATGGCTGAATCGGCATTGATCGATAACCGGATACAATATGTTATTAATTTCCGTCCGAGAGTTCTTTTACCATATGCGCTGTTTCATGGGAAATTGTATGTAGATTGTGATAAGCTGTCGTTTACACGTATCGAGATGAATCTGGATATGCAGAATAAATCGAAAGCAATTGCTGCTATTCTTCATCAGAAACCATTTGGACTGAGATTCAAACCGCAAGAGTTATCTTTTCTGATAACCTATAAAACGATAGATGGAAGGACTTATCTGAATTATATCCGCAATGATATTCGTTTTAAATGCGACTGGAAACGGAGGCTTTTCTCTACGAGCTATGCAGTAACCTCAGAAATGGTGGTGACAGATCGGAGGGAGAGTCCGTCCGAGATAATTCCGCGGAATAAAGTATTTACCTCCAATCAGATTTTCTATGATAAAGTCGGAAATTACTGGAGTGAAGACTTCTGGGGAAATTATAATATCATAGCACCTACGGAGTCTCTGGAACATGCTGTCGATAAATTGAAAAAGCAATCTAATTAAAATCAGAATTGTTTTCTTATATTTGGGAACAATCGTAAAATGATAGAAGTATGCTGAATGAACTGCTCATACTGACAAAAATAAAGGCAGGTGACATAAAAGCGTTTGAGGAACTATTTCGCTGTTACTATTCTCCCTTGTGTTGGTATGCGGCAAGCATTACCGGACGGATGGAGGTGGCTGAGGAAATTGTTGAGGAACTGTTTTATGTGCTTTGGAAGGATAGGGAACAGTTACAGATTTTCCAGTCTGTAAAAAACTACCTCTACAGGGCGACACGTAATCAGTCAATTCAATACTGTGAGCATGAAGAGGTCAAAGAGCGGTATAGAGAGTCTGTGCTGACTGCATCCTCTTCGGAACAGGCGACAGATCCTCATCAGCAGATGGAATATGAAGAACTTCAGAAGCTGATAAATAATACCCTTGAGAAATTGCCGGAACGCAGAATGCAGATATTTAAAATGCACCGGACGGAGGGAAAGAAATATGCGGAAATTGCAGTCCAGCTTTCTCTCTCCGTCAAAACGGTGGAAGCGGAAATGACGAAGACTTTACGAACTTTGCGAAAAGAAATAGAAAATTATATTCAAATGAAATGATGAAAACGGATATTCATAAAATAAAGACGGAGCAGGCTTGGAATCGGTTGTACGACCGATTGGATAAAGATCATCTGCTTGTAGAAGACCATCGGATGCCTAAAATCCCGATGTGGGTACGCTATGGCACTGTAGCGGCGATGGTGGTCGGTTTGGTTTTTAGTACTTTGTATTGGGGATTCGGTCAAAAAGAGGAATTACCTGACTTTATAACACAGGAGAATCAAGATGTTCCTACATTGGTCACGACTCTGGAAGATGGTTCTGTCGTGTTCTTGGCAAAGGAGACTTCTATCCGATATCCGGAACATTTTGTTTCTGATAAACGGGAAGTCAGTTTGCAGGGAGATGCCTTTTTTGATGTGGCAAAGAAACAGAAGCAACCTTTTTGGATTGATACAAAGGAAGTAAAGATTGAAGTATTGGGTACTGCTTTTAGTGTAAAGAGCGTCGAAGATGCTCCGTTCCGTCTTTCGGTGCAACGGGGAACCGTTAGGGTAACCCTTAAAAAGAGAAATAAAGAATGTTATGTCAAAGCTGGTGAGACAGTGGTATTGCAATCACAGCAACTTTTGCTCAGTTCGACTGAAAATGCCGGAGAGTTGAATCGCTATCTGAAGCATGTCTGTTTTAAAGATGAATCTTTGGGGCATATTCTGAAAGTAATGAATATGAATGCAGGCAGTTCGCAGATACGTGTAGCTTCTCCTGCGCTTGAAAAAAGAAAGCTGACAGTTGAATTTTCCAATGAATCTCCAGAGACTGTGGCTACATTGATAGCCTATGCGCTTAATTTGAAGTGTACACGGCAGGGGGATACATTCATACTGACAGAATAAATAAAAAAAAGTGAGATGAGGATGGTTTATCGCTATATGGTGATTCTGTGTTTGTTCTTTATCGTACCGGATACGTTGAGAGCTGACGGAGAAGATGTGCTGGAGCGTATGATCAGTCTGCCGAAGATGAAAGGAACGGTCTATTCACTGTTAGGCAATATTTCTCAGCAGTCAGGTTATCTGTTTATCTATGACAGTAAAGTAGTAGATAATGATGTAACGGTGAAGATACGGAAAGGAGAGCGAACCATTCGTCAGGCTATTTATGAGATAACAGGAGATACCAGCCTGGAATTTAAAGTAATAGGGACTCATATTCTGATAACTTCTTCTTCACCGACCAAACAGCAACAGGCGAAACCTTCATCCGTTCACCCTGTAAATCTGATGCTTACCGGAACTTTACTGGATAAGGAAACCGGAATGCCTGTTGCTTCTGCATCCGTTGGAGTCCGGAGGACATCTGTGGGGATTATTACTAATCAGGAAGGAGAGTTCAGACTTTCCTTACCGGATTCTTTGCAAAACGATTCGGTTGTTTTTTCTCATATAGGATATGTTTCACAAACTCTGGAAGTTTCAGTTTTGGCAGGTCGCCATCATATTCTGAGCTTGGAACCAAAGGTTGTTCCTTTACAGGAAGTAGTGGTTCAATGGGTCGATCCTTATAAGCTGCTGAAAGAAATGGGAAGGCAAAGAGAGCAGAACTATTCTCATTCTCCTGCCTACCTGACCACATTTTACCGTGAAGGAGTTTTATTGAAAAATAAGGTTCAGAATCTTACTGAAGCAGTTTTCAAAGTTTATAAGATCGCTTCGCATTCTCCCGTTTCCGATCAGGCGAAGCTGTTGAAGATGAGTCGGCTGAGTAATGTCGAAGCCAAAGACAGTCTGCTTGTAAAGGTGAAGTCCGGCATTCAGGCATGTTTTCAGATGGATATAATGAAGGATATGCCTTCATTCCTGATACCTGACGCAGGTGATAACGGTTATCTGTATACTTCGCAGGGAGTGACATTCATAGACGACCGGTGTGTGAATGTCATACACTTTGCACAAAAGAAGGAGATTATCGAGCCTCTCTATTGCGGAGATTTGTATATTGATGCCGAGACGAATGCCTTGTTACAAGCTCGTTTTGAGGTAGATCCCCAGCGTGTAAAGAAAGCGTCGGAAATGTTTGTAGAAAGGCGCACGCATGGCATTCAGATAATACCGCAAAAGGTGGTTTATACTATTTCCTACAAACCATGGCAAGGTATCTATTATATTCATCATATCCGTGGAGACCTTTCTTTCAAGGTGAAACGGCGACGGTTGCTGTCTGCTAGTCCGCAGATGCAGATCTGGTTTGAAATGATCACTTGCAAAGTGGATACGGAACAAGTGACTGCATTCCCGCGGGCAGAAAGATTACCGACGCGTACTATCTTCTCTGATCTGAATTTCAAATATGATGAAGACTTCTGGAGGGATTTTAATGTGATACCTCTGGAAGAGGAACTTGGTAAGCTGATTGAGAGAATCTCTTTGAAAATAGAAGAAATCGGCCCTTGATTTGTTTTGCCATTCGCCGGGATTGCTGTAACTTTGCGCCCGGTTTAAATGATTGTAGAATATGGAATTGCCTAAAGATCCGATGGTGCTGTTCAGTGTCATCAATATGAAGTTGCGTGACTGTTATTCTTCGCTAGATGAGCTTTGCGAAGATATGGATGTAAGCAGAGAAGATATTGTCAGTCAGTTGAAAGCTGCAGGTTTTGAATATAGTGCGGAACATAATAAGTTCTGGTGATTTTCAGTCAACTTCGGCTTGTATATAAAGAGTTAACAGCGCCTCCATGGTCTTGAAAAAGATTATGGAGGCGTTTTTTTATTCCTTGTATGCCAATGTCATATTTCCTCTTTTCTATTAATAAATGTAAAATCGGCTCTTGTGCATTTAACTTCGTTCCTTTTCGGCGTTCTAATAACCAAAGCTCAGAAATAATAGATGATAAACGAAGATAAAATCCGAAAAGCTTGTTCCTCAGATCGCGAGCGGGGATTCAGGTTGCTGGTGGACAGTTTTCAGGAACCGATATATAATTATATCCGGAGAATGGTAGTGTCTCACGAAGATGCGGAAGATGTGCTGCAAGAAGTCTTCATTCGTGTATTCCGCCATTTGGATCAGTTCCGGAATGAAAGTTCGCTGAGTACATGGATCTACAGAATTGCAACGAATGAGTGTCTTCGGTTATTGAATAGTCGTAAAGAAGAAGTAATATCAGCGGAAGATGTTCAGGAAGAACTGATGAGTAAACTGAAAGCTTCTGACTATGTCGACTACGAAGATGAACTGGCTGTAAAGTTTCAGGAAGCTATATTGACTTTGCCGGAAAAGCAGCGGATCGTTTTCAACTTGCGCTATTACGATGAACTGGAATATGAAGATATCGCCCGTGTTCTGGATAGTAAGGTTGAGACACTGAAAGTGAATTATCACTATGCGAAAGATAAGATAAAGGAATATATATTAAACAGGTAACATCATGGATAAGGATTTTGATTTTGACAATATTGGTAAGCGGACACCTTATCGCACTCCCGATAACTTTTTTGAGGAGACACAGCGTAAGATATTGGAACGTACGGTTGACGAGCAACGCAAGAAGCGTCGGCTGAAAAGGATTATTCCTACTGTGATTGCTGTAGCAGCAGTATTGGCCGGGATTTTGTTTACGCCGTCTCTCCGCTATATGAATACCGACACACCATCTGCTTCAAATATATTGGCTGTCGATAAAAATAATGTAACAACAGATCCGGTAGATAAATGGATTAAGGAATTGTCAGATGAGGAGTTGGAAGAGCTCGTCAGCTTCTCTGAAAACGATATATTTTTAAACTGAATAACTCAATTAATTATTAAAACGTGAAGATTATGAAGACTAAGTTTATTTATGTAGTGTTGATGGCTTTATTTTTGGGAAGCCAGATGACCCTTTCTGCACAGAATAAAGAAAACAAAGAAAGAAAACAGCATCCTACACCGGAGCAGATGATGCAGATGCAGACCAATCAGATGGTGAGAGCGCTCATGCTGGATGATGCAACGGCAGCCAAGTTTACTCCGATATACGAGAAGTATCTGAAAGAACTTCGTGAGTGTCGTATGATGAACTTCAAACCCAGAGCGAGAAAAGATGCAGCTCAAGGTACGGAAGCCAATACTGCCAAAGAAACTCCAAAACCGGTTATGACAGATGCGGAAATCGCTAAAATGTTGAAAGATCAGTTTGCGCAGAGTCGTAAGATGCTGGACATCCGTGAGAAGTATTATAATGAGTTCAGCAAGATTCTGTCTCAAAAGCAGATCATGAAGATTTATCAGCAGGAAAAGAGCAATATGAATAAATTCAGAAAAGAGTTTGACCGTAGAAAAGGACAGAAACCGGGACAAGGTCATAAACCCGGACAAGACCGCCAGAGACAAAGACAGCATACCCCTCATCAAACTCAAAAGTAGATAATGGATTAGGTATTATTTATTATAGTGTTTTATTTTACTAAAGTCAACACAAATTGGGCATAGGCAGATATATCTATTCTTTTCAGTATCGTTTGATTATTCATTGTGTCTTGTTACTGATAAGTTTTGGCAGCCTATGCACAGTCCGGCAAAGAGAGCTTTGCCGGACGTGTAGTTGATGCTGACTCATGATACATGGTATTCTGCGTCTGAATCTGCTGGAAGGATAAAGCTGATTAAATATTTATCAGTCTGAAACCTCTGCGGGGTATTAATTGTTGTATCCATGCGAAAACAATGAAAACTTTGCTGAATGGAGTTTCGACTGATTAAAAAATTAAAGGACAGAGGACGTTGGCGTATCTTCAAACTCAAATTGATTGATGCGCGGCTTTACTTTGTCAGTATCTTTGTCGGGTTACTGACGGGGCTTATTGCTGTGCCTTATCATTACCTGCTTCAGTTCTTCTTCAATCTTCGCCATGACTTCTTTGATTCTCATCCTAAATGGTATTGGTACCTTCCTCTTTTTCTGTTAATGTGGGGGATTCTTATATTTGTCTCCTGGCTGGTGAAAAAGATGCCGTTGATCACAGGAGGAGGTATTCCACAAACACGTGGAGTTATCAATGGAAGAGTTGCGTATAAACATCCTTTCATTGAGGTGATTGCCAAGTTTGTGGGAGGAATACTTGCGCTAAGCACCGGTTTGTCTTTGGGACGTGAAGGACCTTCGGTGCAGATCGGTTCGTATGTAGGATGTCTGGTTTCTAAATGGGGGAGAGTGCTTGCCGGCGAGCGGAAACAATTGTTGGCGGCGGGTGCCGGTGCCGGGTTGGCGGCTGCTTTTGCTGCTCCGTTGGCTTCCTCATTGCTGGTTATAGAATCTATTGAACGGTTTGATGCGCCAAAGACGGCGATTACTACCTTGCTGGCAGGAGTCGTTGCCGGAGGAGTCGCCAGTTGGCTTTTTCCTATCAATCCGTATTTTCAGATTGATGCGATTGTACCGGGAATGACTTTCTGGTCACAGGTAAAGTTGTTTCTTCTTTTGGCGGCTGTGGTTTCTGTTTTCGGAAAGTTCTTTTCTGTCACTACGCTTCAGGTCAAACATATCTATCCGGCCATCAAGCATCCGGAATACGTAAAAATGCTATATCTGCTCTTTATTGCTTATCTCATCTCTATGGCAGAAGTCAATCTGACAGGAGGTGGGGAACAGTTTCTGTTGGCACAGGCCATGCATCCCGATACCCATATTCTTTGGATTGTCGGTATGATGTTGTTGCATTTTGTATTCAGTACCTTTTCTTTTTCGTCAGGACTGCCGGGAGGAAGTTTCATTCCTACATTAGTGACAGGAGGGCTTTTAGGGCAAATAGTTGCATTGATTCTGGTTCAGCAAGGAGTGATTGCTTATGAAAATATCAGTTATATCATGTTGATCTGTATGTCTGCTTTTCTGGTTGCGGTCATACGTACACCTCTCACCGCTATTGTGCTGATTACTGAGATTACGGGACATCTGGAAGTCTTTTATCCTTCTATTGTAGTGGGAGGACTGACTTACTATTTCACGGAAATGCTTCAGATAAAACCTTTCAATGTGATTTTATATGATGATATGATTAATTCTCCTGCGTTTAAAGAAGAGGCCCGCTACACTTTATCGGTAGAGGTCATGAGCGGTTCTTACCTGGATGGTAAAATCGTGGATGAACTTCGCCTGCCGGAACGTTGCATTATTATTAATGTTCATCGTGACCGGAAAAACTGGCCTCCCAAAGGGCAGAAACTGATGCCGGGGGATCAGGTGCAGATAGAAATGGACTCGCAGGATATCGAGAAACTCTATGAGCCGTTAGTCAGTATGGCGAATATTTATTAAAAAAGAAGTGAAGCGTTTATTCAACGCTTCTCAACCATGCAATTTCTTCTGCCCACTTGCTTTCATCGGGTGTTTCAAGAATAAGTGGCATATTATCGAATCTTGAATCTTTCATTAATCTTTCAAAGAATGCACTCCCGGTCAGTCCCTGGCCTATGTTATCGTGACGGTCAACATGACTGCCTAATTCTTTTTTAGAATCATTCAGGTGCATACCACGCAGATACTCGAAACCTACTTCTTTTTCAAATTCGTCAAAGACTTTATGGCACTATAAAATATTTTGTGTAAATGGAAATACGGGATTCAAGTTTGAGTCTCGTATTTTTTATTTTATACATTTGCAAAATGAAGAAAATTATGAAAGAAAAGAATCAAGTAGTGCCCGATGAAGTGTTAAGCAAGGAATTCCTTAGCCAGTTCAAGACAGAAGCCGATGTAAGCAAGTTCCTGAAGCAGTTGCATGCCCAGGTATTGGAAAAGATGCTTGAAGGTGAAATGGATGCTCATTTGGGCTATGAAAAGAATTCTGTAGCCGGTAATAACAGTGGTAATTCACGCAATGGCAATTATCCAAAGAAAATCCAAACCGAACATGGAGAAGCTGTCATTTCTATTCCCCGTGACCGCAATGGCCAGTTTGAGCCGATAGCAGTGCCCAAGCATGAAAGCCGTGGACTCTCGATAGAAAAGCTTGTTATCTCCCTATATGCCAAAGGGATGAGTGTTTCTGATATAGAAGAAGAAATGCGTGAGATTTATGAAATAGAACTCTCTACGTCAGCCATTTCCATTATTACAAACAAGGTTAACCAGGCTGCTCAGGAATGGCAGAACCGCCCTTTGGATCCTGTTTATCTTATAGTCTGGATGGACGGTATCGTCTTCAAGGTACGGGATAACGGCAAGATCATAAACAAGACCGTTTATCTTTGTGTAGGACTGAAACAGAACGGCCTAAAGGAAGTTCTTGGCATGTGGGTAGGCAAATCGGAAAGTTCTTCTTTCTGGATGGGTGTCCTGACTGATTTAAAGGCACGTGGAGTACAGGATATATTGATTACCTGCACCGACAATCTGAATGGATTTACGGATACCATCCGTACCGTATTCCCTCAGTCATCCACCCAAATCTGTGTGGTACATCAGATCAGAAACTCCTGTAAATATGTCGTTTATAAGGATAAAAAAGAGTTTACGGCGGATATGAAAAATATCTATAATGCACCCAACAAAGAGGTTGCAGCAGCGGAACTTGACAATTTGGAAAAGAAATGGGGAGGAAAGTATCCTTATGCCATACTTTCATGGAGAAACAACTGGGATGACCTGACTGTTTTCTTCCAGTTCCCGCTGGAAATCAGAAAAATAATCTATACCACAAATCTTATTGAAAATCTCAACGGAAAAATCAGAAAGTACACGAAATCAAAACTTTCATTCCCTTCGGATGATGCCGTGAAGAAAACGGTATATCTGTCACTGATGGAGATTGAGAAGAAATGGACACAGCCAATTCATAACTGGGGATTGATTATGAACCAATTTATGCTTATTTTTGAAAACAGAATCCAGATATAAGAAGAAATTACAACTGAATCCTGTTTTCATTTACACAAAATTGTGGACAGTGTCTTAGTAAAAAATTATAAGGTTGTGCCAACGTTTTGACACAACCCTCCTTACTCTCTTTTTTTACGAGCATAATGTTTCCAATAATAAATTGGCCAGAAATAAGTAATCTTTCTTATCCTCTTATACAACTTTTTGTCTATTTCATCTGAAGGTAAAGAGAGCCATTTACGCATCCGAACTCTCATATCTTTAATCTGCTTTCTATCCCTTAGAAATTTAGCTTCTTGCATAAAATCTGAAAAGTGATAAAAACAAGTTTGAGCAATCATTTTAATAATCGCTCCGCGCTCTTTCTCTGAAAACAGCCTCTTCTCTTTCACAAAATCTAATCTCGGATATTCGGCCATAAAAAAGTGATAATGCTTATTCATATCGAGAGTATGACAGATGCTTCCATCCCTCTGATAATAATAATAATAGACTTTATCAACCCATACAACTTTCGTACACATAGCTACCCATTTATAAAGTACTGCGTGATCCTCAAAAAAAACTCCTTCGGGAAATAAAAGAGAAGCAAACAGTTCTTTCTTAAATAACTTTGTGCATGAAGAACTACTCACTTTTTCACATATGATATCCTCAATAACCTCTTTAGGCTGTCGTATGCATGTATGCCCAGAGTCAGTATAAACAGTTTCTATTTTCCCATCCTCATATTCATAACAGAAGTTGCAATAAGCCATTTCCGCTTGACTACTACTAATGGCATCCAATAAGTCCTGAAACATTGTTTCACTTATGTAATCATCACTATCAATAAAACCAACATAAGGAGCAGAGGCTATTTTAAGCCCGGCATTTCTAGCTATAGATAACCCAGCTATCGAAAGATGCAGCACCTTTATTCTTGGATCTCTTCTTGCATATTCATCACATAGCACCGGAGAATTATCTTGAGATTTATTCTCAACCAAGATAATCTCAATATTTTTTAAGGTCTGATTTCTCACAGATTCTACACATCGTTCCAAATATGGAGCTGTATTATGAACCGGAATAATAACGCTTACACTATATAGAGAATTCATATCATTCATATTACGTACCATTGACTCACATTTATCTCAAACTATATTGGCTTACAAAAGTAATGTAAAAAACAAATAAGATACAACGTTTAATCAACTAAATGATATTCCATCCAAACAAGCATAATCCTACTCAAGCCCTTTTTGGCTTTCAAAGACCTTTTATAGCCAATTATTTGTATCTTTGCAGCAATAAATTATATTTTAATATAAATGGATCAGAACTTAGCTATTATCATTCCAGCATATAAAGGAGCTTACCTCAAAAGAACCTTAGACTCACTAGTGCAACAGACAAATAAAAATTTCTCTGTATATATAGGTGATGATTGCAGCCCGGAAAATCTACCTGACATCATCAACCAATATATCAGTCTACTAAATATTACATATAAGAAATTTTCCGACAATCGAGGAAAAAGTGATCTTATTTCACAATGGGAAAGGTGCCTAGACATGATACAGAATGAAGAGTACTTCATTCTCTTTTCAGATGACGATATAATGGAGGCAAATTGTGTAGAAATGTTTTATCAAGCGCTCGCATGTAATCATATATATGATGTCTACCACTACAATATAGATATTATTGATCAACATGAAAATATCACAAAACATTGTAATGAATATCCTCAGATTTTATCTGCATCCGAATTTATCCGTCTCATATACACTTATCAAATAGACGCTAGAATGCCCGAATTTATTTTTAGGACATCTCATTTTAACGAAACTGGGAGATTTATAAAGTTTGATCTTGCATACAGATCAGACAATGCAACAGTATTGGTATGCGCCGAAGAAAAAGGTATTTTCTCGATAGAAAAGGCTAAAGTTCTTTGGAGGGATAGTGGAGTAAATATATCTTCAACATATAACATCTCCACACAAAAAAGAAAAGCCATAGCCACAATTGATTTTTTTAATTGGTTAGAGGCATATTATACCAGCAAAAACCAAACATCCCCATTAACTCTAAAAGAAAGGCTCCTACTAACTATTACGGAAATATCCTCTCTATCGCCCAATTACCCCCATAGTGAATTGTATAAACTGCTTCCTTTAATTAGACAAATCACCCATAGTAAAACAATATTATTTAAAAGTAAATGCTGTTTGTTCCTTTTAATACATCAAAAAAGAAAAACAAGAAAACTCATCAAAAAGCTAATTAATATATTTCTCAAATCCTATAAATAATTGCTTGAGAGAGAGTCTATATAATAACCTATTTCCTCTGTTTTGATTTTGCAACTAATTCTATAACCCGTTTTAGCCTAGATAAGATCAAATTCCAGTTATAATTATTATCCACATATTGTTTTCCACCTTTCGCCATCTGTTCTCTGAATACGGGAAAACTCTCTATCTTATTCAATTTACGAATAAATTGCTGTTCATTCATATAATAATCAACGGCACCATGGCTTAATTTACAATGCTCCTTTAGTACAGCACATCGCCCATTCACAAGCATCGGTATCTCCAGATTCAGCGTTTCCAGAAGTATTAGAGACAGACTCTCATATTGAGAAGGATTAACTACAAGAAAAGCATGTTGAATAATAGCAATCTTTTCTTCATCAGAGACAAATCCTGTATATATAACTTCAGCAGCATCAGGAACTTTTCCAAATATACCACCAACCATCACCAGCTTTAATGAAGACTCCTTATATTGCTGCTTATAGTTGGAAAAACAAGTTATAAGATCATTGACCTTGGCTTTCTCCACACGACCGACACAAAGCAGATATTTATCAGGAAGCCTATATTTCCTCTTTGTTTCTTCCCAATTTGCCGCTTTTATTGGTTCAATACCTACACTTATGATCCCATGAGCCCCGAGGGCTTTACCAAACACTCGTTCACCCAACTTTTGTTCTGCTTTCGTATTAAATCCAACATATGCAAACTTTGAAAAAGCCTCAGTCAACACTCCACGAAAAGATATCTTTGTATAGTGCATTGTAGGAATCGCAATACTTTTCTCTCCCGCTAAAATAGCTGTATAATAAAATGGAGTATAGTCTATTGTCAATGCAATAAATGCCTTATAAACATCCTTATTTTCCTTTATAAACTGATGTAACTGGGACGAATAAAAGACACATCTCCTCATAGATTCCAGTTCTTCTTGTCGATAATAAGTCCAAACTGGTATAAAATAGGAGAACAACCGCAACCCTCGAATTCGATAAAGAAACATTCTTAAACGCCGTACAGGTTTAGCTCTCTTCAAATACTCAGACTCTGACATATCCCGAATCGGATCAACCTTAAAACGGCGTACCATTACACGATTTATATATTCAGCCCCTTCTGCAATATCATTGCCCCCCTTCATATAGTCTTTCACACAAGTAGTAAGCACTTCTACATCATAATCATCTACCAATCTTTCTGCCAGCATACGACAATGATATTCTGCTCCACCATTAATATCTGCCCCATACCGGACAACTACGAAAGCTATCTTATCTTTTCCCATTTTCTTTTATAAAATTAATATCTGACTTCAATCTTCCCATTATAAGAGACCAATTATAATTACTCTCCACATAAGATGCACCTTTTTCTCCCATCTCCTCTCTCAAATCTTCCGATTGTTCAATCCGGCGAAGTGCTTGATTAAACCCACGATTATTCATATAATAAAAAGAAGCAAAATCACTTTTTAAACAATGTTCTTTCAAAACTTTACAATGTCCGTTTACAAGCATTGGCCTCTTTTGACTCATAGCCTCTAAAAGTATTAAAGAAAGGCTTTCATAACGAGAAGGATTCACTACAATTTCGGCATGCTGTAGAATTGACATTTTCTCTTCATCACTGACAAAGCCTGTGTATATAACATCGGGATGCTCAAATCGCTTCATAGCCAGCCCACCTACCAATACTAATCTTAATGTTGAATCTGAATATTTCTTCTTATAATTCACAAAATATGTAAGTAAACGATGAATCTTTTTAGGAGTAATACGGCCAATATATAACAAATATTTCTCTGGTAATTGAAACTTTTCTTTTGTCATCGCCCAATCTGCGGATAAAGACTCCTCTATTCCTACACTCAATATCCCATGAGCCCCCAAAGCCTTACCCAGAATATTTTCAGCAAGCCTCTGTTCCTCTCCGGTATTAAAACCAACATAAGCTATATTTGAAAAAGCAGATGTTAATACAGAACGGAAAGAAATACCCATATTATGCATTGTAGGAATAGCAATTGTTTTTCTTCCTGCATACAATGCAGTGTAATAAAAGGTGACATAATCAGAAGACATTGCTATAAATGCTTTATATTCATCTATATGATCACGAATATAATCATTCAATGCGGACGAATAGAATTTATCACTCTTCATCGCCTGTACCTCATCATCATGTTTGTAAGACCATACAGGAATCAAATAAGACAAGTATTTCAAGATTCCTAATTTAAAAAGGAACTGGCGTAGTTTTCTTGCTGGTTTAGCCTTCTTTGCGAAATAGCGTTCCTTTTCACGCTGAACAGGATTCGTCCTAAAACGACGAATCACCACTCCATTCCATTCTTCCTCACCTTCCGGATATATATTTTCACCTGTCGCAACATCTCTGACACAGGTAGTAAGTACTTCCACATCATAATCAGATACTAACCGTTCTGCTAACATCTGACAATGATATTCAGCCCCGCCATTTATATTTTTGCCATATCTGACAACAACAAAAGCAACTTTCTCTTTCTTCATAGCTTCCCTTAATACAACATTCTACTTATGAGAGCATCTGAATCACATTTTTCATCCGTCCTATAATCATCTCCCAATTATAATTCTCCTGAACATAGTGACGCCCTTTCTCTCCCATCTGTTGACGTAATGTTTCTGAGTTCTCAAGGTTATGTAATTTTCGCATAAAATCTCTACGACTCATATAATACAAAGCTGCATAATTGCTCTTTTCACAATGTTCTCTCAACACATTACACCTGCCATTGACCAACATCGCCTTACCTTCGCTCATCGTTTCAAGTAAAATAAGTGATAAACTTTCATATCTGGAAGGATTCACTATTACTTTAGCATTCAACTGAATCGCTACTTTCTCCGCATCATCAACAAAACCTGTGTAAATTATATCCGGATGTTCGACTGTCTTTCCAAAAATGCCTCCGACTAAAACTAGCTTTAATCGAGAACCTGTATATTTCTTTTTATAGCTTAAAAAGTAATCAACTATATTATTCAACTTTATAGCATCAATTCTCCCTACATACAATAGATAATCTTCCGGCAAATTATATTTTACCTTTGTTCGCTCCCAATCAGCAGCTTTTGTCTTCTCTATACCTACACTTATAATGCCGTGAGCAGCCAAAGGCTTTCCAACTATATTCTCTACCAATTTCTGTTCTGCTTCTATATTAAATCCAATATAGGCAACCTCAGAGAAAACAGAAGTAATAATAGAACGAAAGGATGAACCGTTATTATGCATAGTAGGAATCAGAATCGTCTTCTCCGGTGCATATAGTGCAGTATAATAAGTATGAGGGAAAAAGGAAAGTGGGATGAATGCTCTATAAGAAGCTTTATTCTCTCTTATAAAAGCATACATTGAAGATGAATAAAAAACCTGACTATTCAAGGCCTTTATTTCTTCTTGTTCTTTATAATGCCAAATCGGTTTCACATAAGACAAAGGCTTCAAAAGACGACATCTGTACAAGAAGTGCCTCCACTTCTTTGCCGGAGCCGCCTGCCTGACATAGCTCTTATGTAAGTCCGGTTCAACAGGATCTGAATAGAATCGACGTACCAAAACTCCATTCAGGATTTCTTCTCCTTCAGGATATTCATTATCACCGGTAACATAATTCTTGACACACGTAGTCAATACTTCAACATCATAATCGTTAACCAGCCTTTCGGCCAGCATACGACAATGATATTCAGCACCTCCGTTTATATCTTTTCCATAACGAACTACTATAAAAGCTATCTTTTCCTTAGTCATTCTAGTCAATCAACAATTTGTGCTTTCTCTTAAATATAGCACGATAACCACGATATAGCATCCTATAAAAACCGAAGTGTTTACACATAAAATATCGTTTGATTGACATACTCGGGCCTAGTTGCCAAGGAGTAATATGACGATATTCACGCATTTTCAACATCGTTTCATCTATGATATCCTCAAAAGCCGGTGACGGAGGGCACAATAAAGTATGGTTAATCAAATGAATCCCTCTCTTAAGTACGCCAACGGAAGATTCACCTCCAAGTTCCGCATTCTGAATAAACTTATCCTGTTCATAAAGACTCAGGAAGTAATGATATTCCTTTACCGGATCATAACCACCACGAGTAATGCTTTCATTCTTATGAATCATATAATGGTATTTAGAGACACAACTCAATACCACTTTCTGAGAGCTATAAAATACTTTATATAATACAGCTACGTCCTCATAAACCCGTCCGACAGGGAATGAAAGGCGGTCAAACAATTTACGTTTAAAGAGCTTCGCCCATAAATAGTTCTTTACCAAGTCATTCTTTACCAAAGCACGTATAATCTCCTTTCTGGAGAAAACATATAACTTACCCGTGTTGTTGATTATTTTAGAAGGTCTTCCCTCCTGCTCAAGAAGATAAGTACAAGCAGAAACATCTGCATCATGCTCTTGCATCAAAGCGTAAAGATACTGATACATATCATGATCAATCCAGTCATCACTGTCAACAAAGCCCAAGAGCTCTCCCGTAGCTGCAGCCAAACCAGCATTACGGGCAGCACTCACCCCACTATGAGGCAAATGAATAGTCTTAATGCGCTGATCCATACGCGCATACTCATCGCAGATACCGGAAGAGCCGTCGTCAGAACCATCATCAACTAAGATAATCTCAAGGTTCTTATAGGTCTGCTCCAGTATAGATTGCAGACAAGTCTTCAAATAGTCCTTTACATTATAAACAGGCACTATAAGACTAATCAATGGTCCAGAGATATTAGTATTCATATTATTCTACTTGTCAACTTTTTATTTTTACTGCAGCCCCTTCTATATAGAATGCTATATAACAAGGAATACTGCAAAACTACCTCGATTTTAAATAAATTTCACACTTGTCTGTGATTCGATAATACAATCTAAACACTCTCAAATCAAACAATTACCTCTTATTTGCCATTTATACAGTATAATTCGTCTAGTTTCCAAAGTTCATTCAAAGATTTCCACTGTTTATCATTCAGGTTAGTTTTCCCATTATTTTTCTTTTGTAAGCTATTATTCTGCGTTTGAGGCAGCTCTATCGGCCGGGGATAGAATTCACCCCCTCCTGTCACCTTGACCCGCCTCTTTAATTCATTCGCTTTCAACCATAAATCATCCGCAGACGGACAATGTTCACTGATTATTTTCCAGTCAAACAACTCCTCTCCATACCAATGGGGAGGATAATAAATCCCGCCACATCCGATTGCCACATTCTGCAAAGAACTATTCACCGGCATCGTAAACACTTTCGTCCACTTTCTATATACCGAAAAAGAATTTCCATCCATATGAATCTTCCGGATAACGTTTCCGCAAACCGTATCCGGATACTGATACGATAAGGAAAGCAAACGCTCAACCGTATTCCGGGGATAAATCAGATCATCATCCACTGTTATCACTTTACTATCCGGATATTCACGGAAAACATAATGATACTTCTTATGTGAACGGAAATTCTCAGACACAAATCTGAATTCTATTCCTTTAGCCATCAACATTTTAAGTTCTTCTGGCAGATCATTCAACCGTCCGGGGAACTCCTGTTCCGACAACCATACAATTATCTTTTCGGGCGGACAAGTCTGCCACAGAATTGATTTCAACATCAGATGAAGCTGGGAAATACGGGGAGGAAATGTCGTCAACGAGACAATGACTCCCGAATGGTTCGATAATGCCGGAGCATCAGTGTCCTGCTGATAAGCACGCACCACTTTATCATGATACTTTGCTCTTCTCCACCTGCAAGACAAAGAATAGATATGTCGGTAAAATCCTCCTTTTTCCTTATAGGAAGTCAGCTTCTCTTCTTCCCGTATATAGCGATCATAATAACTGTTCACCTTCACAGACTGACCTCTCAGTTCATCCTTTACAATGCCCAGAGAAGCCCATTGAACCTTTGCTCCACGAGTATGCTTTCGTATATTCCGGTTCTTCTGAATAGAGTCTTTCGTCTTATACCCTCTTGCATGATCCAAATGGAGGCATACGGTAGAGTAACGTATCTGCATACCATGAATTCCATAGTTCTCCAGACGTTCTCCAAATTCACGGTCTTGTCCACCGTACTGCATACGCTCGTCAAAACCATTCACTGCCAGAATATCGCTTAGCCAACCAGAAGCGTTATGCCCGTTCCAGCTTGCTTTGGTAGGAGTAAATGTATTTAATGCCCACCTTTTAAATCCTGTAGCAGTCAGTTTATTATTTTTAAAAGAGGCAGGCATCCCTTTTCCTCTCATCCATTGCAGATCAAAACATCTGCCGGATAATATATCGTCCTTTGTAATATCTTTCGACAAATCCATACTCAACTTATGATATCCGCCGGACAGGAAACGTCCTTTACGGCGAAGACACAGGTGAGTTGAGACGAAGTCTTTACGTGGAATACAATCGCCATCACTGAAAAGCAGGTAATCTGCTTGCGCAGCCAGTATGCCTTTATTCAGAATATCGCACTTACGGAATCCTTTATCTTCGTGCCATACATGCTTCACCTGAAAGGATAATTGCGGAGTTATCCTCTGCAACATATCATAAGTTTCTTTCCGCGAACCATCATCGGCAACAATCAATTCAAAGTTCTTAGTATCCTGGGCTTCATATCCCCACAACACCTTCTCCAGCCATTCAAGCTGGTTGCAGGTTGACAGTACGACCGACATCTGCAAAGAAGTAGTCTTCCGACTAAAACGGATAATAGAATAATTGCACTCCATCTGTTCCCCAGCCCAATAAAGTTCTCTCGAAATCTCCCTCCATCCGACTAAGTCCACACGATCAGTGCCATCAATGTCTTCCTCCTTATGCAAACGAACCAGACATAATGCGTCCTCATCCTGATCTTCTTTCAAGTCAGCATGATGAGCCAGCAAGTAGTCCCGCACTTTTTCATCCGAACAAACAACATTATTTTCAAAAGCTACTATCATTAATTACCCTCCTTTAGCCATTAAATATCCAACTGAAACCAGACCTGATGTCTGCGACGATATCTGTTCCAGAATTTCTTTCTGTAATGCAGAATCAAACGCACACATTCTTCTTCATCCATCCCTCTCGAACGGGCATACTCTTTTCCCAACAAGATGAAGAAGGGTGTCTGCCCCCATAAACGGGCAAAATTCGCACAACCTTTCTTAATATCCACTTCACCAAAATGCATTCTGTTAATATCCACCAGTGAGAAATGATATTCCTCTCCTATCTTGTCATACAGGATGTTTCCCGGCGAATAGTCCAGATGCAGAATTCCGGCTTCATGCAAACGCGCTGTAAATTCCGCAAAAGCGGTCACTACATCTTCGCAGCTTTTTATATCCGCATTGCCAAACTGGCAAAAATTATATCGATAGGGAGATTGTATGCTCATAAAATATGAATGACCAATCAAGCCCATTTTTGTCTCTTCTATATAGGCAATAGGACATGGGGTTTCAAACCCTTTCTCCAACAGTTTCTCCGGATAAACAAAAGCCCGTTTCCCTTTCGAAGGGCGAAAGAAAGCATAAGCGATCCGATTTATCAGTGGAGGTATCGTATACCGTTTCACGTTAATATCCAATCCATCCACCGTGATCATCTTTATCAAATTTCGCCCGGAATGAATTACCGTTCCTATTGTCTCAAAATCTTTCGGAATACGTTCTACATATTCTCTCAGATATTCGTATTTGGGGTTAATCATTATTTTCATCTTACGAAAAAACAAGAATGGTCATACTTCTCTTCATCTCTCAACTCTTTTGCCCGGTCATCTTAAAATATTTATCCAACACAAGCAGTGATATCAAATTTTCTCTTCTCTTATCTTTAAACTGGGACACATATTCATGGGCATGTCTGATGATCTCCAATGATTCGTCTACATGCTCTATATAGTAATTCAACCGCTCCTCCAGATCAGAAAAATCCGGTTTTATTTCAATATAATGATAATTGGGAATAAGCGTGCCTTCCATAAACCATGTCTCACAGGTAGGCCGGGGCATCACTGCTATTGAATTTGATGACATCACCCATTTCAGGTTGCTGGCCACATCGATTCCTTCAAGAGCCATTATGAATTTATAATCCAAATGCTCATTAATCGTTTTCTTCTCCGTGCGCCACTCTGCCGGATCAGTCGTATTTTTGCTGACATCGCCCAAATCGCACATCGGATGATGAAAATACATTTCCATAAAAAGCTTTCTGGAAGGTTTTCCTTTTACCTTTCCACGAAAGATTACCATATTTTTCTTCTCAGTAAAAGCCTTCTTATCCTCCACAAATATAAAATGACGAACCTTATCCAGTTTCATCACAATCGAATTCGCATTATCATCTGTCAGCGGACGGCTTTTCACAATAGAGGGATAGTCGGGAACAAATGTCACATCACCGGGACAAAAGCCCCACTGAAACTGATCAGAAAACCAGCGGGTATATTGATAAGTATCAAAGAAATACACTTTTTGTTTGCTCATCTTGTGCTCTGAAAGATGCGGAGCAGAAGAAGGTAATTGCACCGTTCCGGAAAGTTTGTTATAATAGTCAACGCGACGTTCTATATAATCCTTGTCCTTCCGGCGGGATAGTGAAGACAACTTTCCTTGTAACCGTAGCCGGAAAATGCCTTTCGGAATGACCAGTCTGAGAGCATTTACCGAATAGTAAATGAACTTAGGATTCTTCCCGCTACGCAACTTATATAAAAGTTTATTCTTCATTCTTGTTCCATATCTCAGGAGTACCTGGCTCCTAATTGATTATTCCTTCAATCTTCGCTATCACCTGTTCGGGTTTTATTTCTCTCAGGCAAGCATAATCGCCCCGCCAGCATGGTTTCTGTCCGTATACGGAGCAGGGACGGCATGACAGGTCAAGCTGTACCGTATTGACCGGCAACTGTTTCCATCCCATAAACCCGGCATATGGATGAGTAGCTCCCCAGACAGAGATCACCGGAATGTTGACCAGCGAAGCCAGATGCATATTCGCCGAATCCATCGAGAGCATCACATCCAGATGACTCATTAGATTCAATTCGGTACGCATATTCAACTTACCAATCATAGAAACGACGGTAGGATATTTCGCCACCCAGCCATCGAATACTTCCTGTTCACTCTTGCCACCTCCGAAAAGGAAAACCTTCACCTTCGGATCGGCGGCAAAATGGGCTACTACCTGCTCCTGCAATTCAATAGGGTATATCTTACCCATGTGCTTGGCAAAAGGAGCTATACCAATCCATTTCAAATTATCTTTTGCGCCTGTGACAGGTTCTATCTCTGCAAAGTTTCCTTTTTCATCTCCATAAATCGAAGAAAAATTCAACAATACAGGAAAACCCAGTTTCTCCAGCACATCGGCATAACGACGGAAAGAACTTTTCTGGTTCTCCAATACTTTATGCCGGCGGCGGACTAATTTTTCTTTTCCCACTCTACCTTTATAGATAGATGCCACAGGTATATTAGCCAGCCGGAACCTCAGACACAGGTATTTCGTACGAAGCACATGATGAAAATCTGCCACATAGTCGAAACTCTTTGCTTTCAGTTCCGAATAAAGGGTGTTCAACCCCCATAATCCTTTATGTTTACCCGTCAGGTCAGCACCGATAAAACTCACATTTGCAGGAAGTCCCTGAAAAAGCGGTTGCCACACAGCACGGCTCAACACAGTAATTTCAAGTTGAGGATATTGTACTGCCAGCGAATGTACTACCGGTATCGTCATGGCTACATCGCCAAGAGCCGAGAAACGGATAATGAGAATACGCGCCATTCGTTATTTTTTTGCATAAAGCACCGGATTCAGCGCCGGGTCATTATACATCTTCATCTGTTTATATACTTTCATATACTTCTTCCCTGCTTCGATGTCAGCCAGCAGCTGATCGATAGCCGAAGAAAGGTCTTTCCGTTGTTCCAGCAGAATATCCAGTTTTACCTGGCATTGTGCACGATGTTCTTCCGTCGTATCCGTACGCTCCACTTCTTGCTGCATGTGGTAAATTTTCAAAGCAAGAATAGAGAGACGGTCTACTGCCCAGGCAGGACTTTCCGTATTGATGGTAGCATCTGCCAGCGGCTTTACATCCTTATATCGATCAAGAAAATAGCTATCGATCAACTCCACCAGATCCGTACGGTCCTGATTGGATTTATCGATTCTTCTCTTTAAAGCTACGGCTGCCACCGGATCAATATGCGGGTCACGGATGATATCTTCGAAATGCCATTGTACGGCATCAATCCAGTTTTTCAGATACAAATAATACTCTATCGACTTCAACTCGTAAGGATTGTTCATCGGCGCATCTACGCTGTCCGTCACATGGTAATCTGTCGTCGATTTCCAAAAAATATCATTGCAAAGGTTACTAAATGTCATAATCTTAACTAGCTAATAGATGTATAATAGGACAAAGCTATGTAATATTTTTCAGACAAGCAACCGTTTCTTACTTTTTTATTTCTTACCTTTGTCTGAGTAAAAAAGGAATTGTATATGAAAATTATTATAGATGATAAGATACCTTATATAAAAGAGGCAGCAGAGAAAATTGCCGAAGAGGTAATCTACGCACCGGGAAAGGATTTTACACGGAAACTGGTACAGGATGCGGACGCACTCATCATCCGGACCCGCACTCACTGCAACCGCGAATTGCTGGAAGGCAGCAAAGTAAAATTTATCGCCACAGCAACCATCGGATTTGACCATATCGACACCGAATACTGCAAGCAGGCGGGTATCGAGTGGGCGAATGCCCCGGGATGCAATTCCGCCTCGGTGGCTCAGTATATACAATCCTCTCTTCTGATCTGGAAATCTCTTCGGAATAAAAAGCCGGACGAACTGACGATCGGCATTATCGGTGTAGGTAATGTAGGAAGCAAGGTGGCCAAAGTCGCACAGGATTTCGGTATGCGTGTACTACTGAACGACTTGCCAAGAGAAGAGAAAGAAGGAAACATTACCTTCACCTCACTAGAGAAAATAGCCGAAGAATGTGATATCATCACCTTTCACGTACCTTTATATAAGGAAGGGAAATATAAAACGTACCATCTGGCAGACGAGAATTTCTTCCGGTCTCTCCAACGGAAGCCTGTTGTCATCAACACTTCAAGAGGAGAAGTGATCGAAACAAACGCCCTGCTGGAAGCCATCAACAACGGTACAATCTCGGACGCAGTAATCGACGTATGGGAACATGAACCGGAAATCAACCGTAAATTATTAGAAAAGGTACTGATAGGCACCCCACATATCGCCGGATACTCTGCCGACGGAAAAGCAAATGCCACCCGAATGTCGCTGGACTCCATCTGCCGTTTCTTCCACCTAGGCGCAACTTATGAAATCACCCCTCCCGCCCCATCTTCGCCTATTATCGAAGCAAAAGACCGTGAAGAAGCTCTGCTGAAAATGTACAATCCCATCGAAGACAGCAACCGATTAAAATCCCATCCGGAACTATTCGAAACCTTACGGGGAGATTACCCGTTGAGGAGAGAAGCGAAGGCGTATATGCAGGTAATAGGTAATAAGTAATAGGTAATAACCATGCGGATATCTATCGAACGGGTACGGTACCAAAGTAACTACGATTATTACTTATTACCTATAACTTATTACCTATTACTTATTACTTCTTCTACAGTATGTGGGAAATGCTCATACTCCAAAGCGTGTACTTTTTTAGCCACCTCTTCGGGTGAGTCATCGGGAAGTACGGGGCAGGTGGCTTGGAAGATGATGCTTCCTTCGTCGTAGTGCTCATTAATATAATGTATAGTAATGCCAGTTTCTTTTTCGCCCGCAGCCACTACGGCTTGGTGAACTTTGTCGCCATACATACCTTTTCCGCCGAACTTGGGCAGGAGAGCAGGATGTATATTTATGATTTTATCGGGATAAGCATGCAAAAGCAAATCCGGCACGCGGACAAGGAAACCTGCCAGCACGATAAAGTCAATGCGATATTCCTGCAAAATAGCCAGAATTTCATCTCCGGCTGTCCAGTCCTCCTTCGGGAACACGTTACAGGGCACTTTCAAACGATACGCACGTTCCAAAACGTAGGCATCACTTTTATTAGAAAGCACTAACGACACCTCAACGGAGTCGCTCTTCTGGAAATACCGGATGAGATTCTCGGCATTTGAGCCGGAACCGGAAGCGAAAATGGCGATGTTTTTCTTCATTATACTCGAATTCAATGCACAAAACAGTGAAAAATGTGCAAAACATTGCATTTATTTAGTCAAATATTT
>OHAI01000040.1_pt1 | contig 68676 bp, 79 predicted proteins | sample 1577091 | NCBI WGS metagenome assembly OHAI01 (sample SAMEA3541548, study PRJEB24748) | human gut metagenome | biome: human gut; feature: human-associated habitat; material: faeces | place: China | collected 2012
GTTCCTAGTCATAGATGAAGAGTTAAAAATAACAGTAAAAAACCAGGTTTCCCTGGTTCTCATTATTAGCGGCTTACACGACGGCGAGCTGCTTTTTTACGGTTTTCTTCGATGAAAGCCAATTTCTTTTCTTCTGGTTCGATAATGGTTTTCTTAACTGCGAAGACAGCACCTGCTACAGTAGCAGCAGTTCCGATAACGCCAGTAGCGACACCTTTAGCGAATGAATGTTTTTTAGCCATGAGACTATCCTCCGTATATGTTATAATATGCTTATATTATCTAAAAAAATATCTAGAATAGCAAGTGAAAACATTATGAAAACCAAACTTATTGTAGTAGCTGGTCCTACTGCTGTAGGAAAAACAGCGCTTGGAATTGAATTGGCCCAGCGTTTTAATGGCGAAATTATTTCAGGAGATAGCCAGCAGGTTTACCGACAATTGAATATAGGAACCGCCAAGGCCACTCCTGAAGAGCAGGCAGCAGCAGTGCATCATCTGATTGATGTTCGCGATGTTGATGAGTCCTATTCAGCCTATGATTTTGTGACAGAGGCAGAGGCTGCCATTACAGATATCGTTAGTCGTGGTAAGTTGCCTATTGTAGTAGGAGGAACAGGTCTCTATTTACAAAGTCTTCTAGAAGGGTATCACCTAGGGGGGCAGGTAGATCAGGAGCAGGTCTTAGCCTATCGCACGGAATTAGAGCAATTATCTGATCAGGAACTTTTTGAAAAGATTGATCGCTTAGGTATTGAGATTAAAGAGATTAACCGTCGGCGTGCTATTAGAGCACTTGAGCTTCATCGTTTTTCGGAGAATCTTGAAAATACTGAGCCGACTTATGATCCCTTTCTTATCGGATTAGATGATGAACGTTCCTTGATTTATGACCGCATCAATACACGAGTAGACAAGATGGTTGAACATGGTCTCTTGGAAGAGGCCATGTGGCTGTACGATAATTATCCTGATGCCCAGTCAGCTCGTGGTATAGGCTACAAGGAGTTGTTTCCTTATTTTGCTGGGAACCAAACCTTGGACGAAGCCTTGGAAAAACTCAAGCAAAATACGCGTCGATTTGCTAAACGGCAATTAACCTGGTTCAGAAATCGAATGACTGTTAAGTTTTATCAGATTTCTAGTCCAGAATATCCTGAAAATGTCGTTCAAGATCTTGAATTATTTTTAAATGAAAGGGAAGGAGAAAAGGTAGGTCAATCTTAGTTTTAAGAACCAATCTTTGCTATAATGGTAGTTATGACTAACGAAGAAAAAAAATCAGCCTATGAATTAATGCTAGCACAGGCTAAGGTGCTTTTTGCCAATGAAGACAATGCTTTGGCCAACTTTTCTAATGCCTCAGCTCTCTTGAATACAACCCTGCCAAATTCTGTGTTTACAGGCTTCTACCTGATGGATAATGTTAAGAATGAGTTAATCCTTGGCCCTTTCCAAGGTAATGTTTCTTGTGTTCGAATTGCCCTAAGTAAGGGTGTTTGTGGTCAGTCTGCAGCAGAAAATAGAACTCTAATTGTCGAAGATGTCACCAAACACGCTAATTACATCGCTTGTGATTCCGCTGCTCGAAGTGAAATTGTTGTACCAATGGTCAAAGATGGCAAATTAGTTGGTGTTCTCGATTTGGATTCTCACCAAGTAGGAGACTATAACCAAGTAGACCAAGAATATCTTGAAGCATTTGTCAAAATTTTACTTGAGAAAACCGAGCTTACATTTGGAATGTTTGAGGTAAACTAATGTATCAAGCCTTATATCGTAAATACCGTAGTCAGACCTTTGGCGAAATGGTTGGTCAAAAAGTGATTTCAACCACGCTCAGACAGGCGGTAGAGTCAGGGAAAATCAGTCATGCCTATCTCTTTTCTGGGCCACGTGGTACCGGTAAAACCAGTGCAGCAAAAATCTTTGCCAAGGCTATGAACTGTCCTAATCAAGTTGATGGTGAGCCTTGTAATCACTGCGATATTTGTCGCGATATTACAAACGGAAGTCTTGAAGATGTTATCGAGATTGATGCGGCTTCCAATAATGGTGTAGATGAGATTCGTGAGATTCGTGATAAGTCAACCTATGCCCCAAGTCGTGCGACTTACAAGGTCTATATTATCGACGAGGTTCACATGCTTTCGACAGGTGCCTTCAATGCTCTTTTGAAAACCTTGGAAGAACCAACCGAAAATGTTGTCTTTATTCTAGCGACCACTGAATTACATAAGATTCCTGCAACCATCCTCTCTCGCGTTCAACGTTTTGAGTTTAAATCGATTAAGCAGGGAGCTATTAAAGAGCATTTGGTTTCAATTCTGGAAAAAGAAGGATTAACCTTTGATGATGAGGCTTTGACCATTATTGCTCGTCGTGCGGAAGGTGGTATGCGTGATGCTTTGTCAATCTTAGACCAAGCACTGAGTCTGTCTCCTGACAATCATGTCAGCCAAGCCGTAGCTGAAGAAATCACTGGTTCTATTGGTTTAACAGCCCTAGACAGTTTTGTCGCTAACGTTCGCAATCAAGAGACTACGCAAGCTTTATCAAATCTCGAAATTCTCTTTGATAATGGCAAGTCTATGAGCCGTTTTGCGACGGATCTCTTGGAGTATTTCCGTGATCTTTTGATTGTCAAAGCGGGCGGAGAGAACAGTCACCATAGTCCCCTTTTTGAGGAGAATCTTTCTCTGGAGCAAGACCGACTTTTCCAATTGATTGACTTGGTTACAAGTGCCTTGCCAGAAATTAAAACTGGAACACATCCTAAAATCTATGCGGAAATGCTGACTATAAAATTGTCAGAGACTCATACTCAGGTTTCACAAGAAATCCCAGGGAATTTACAAGAAGAGTTAGATAGTCTTCGTCGCGAGGTAGAAGGTCTACGTAAAGCTCTTAAAGAGGGCAAAGTCCAAGGAGAAGTAGCACCAACTCGAAAAGTCAAACCTGCTTATCAGTACAAGGTGGATCGTGAAAAGATTCTCACGATTATGCGTGAAACCATGGAAAATCCTCAGAAATCACGCCAGTGTCTGGATGCCCTAAAGGCAACTTGGCCTGAAATCTTGGATTCTATCAGCCCACAAAATAGGGCACTTTTGAATGGTTCCGAGCCTGTATTAGCCAATCAAGAAAATGCTATCCTGGCATTTAATGCTGCCTTTAATGCTGAGCAGGTCATGAAACGCAGTGATCTCAATGATATGTTTGGTAATATCATGAGTTCAGCTGCCGGTTTCTCACCTAATATTATGGCTGTTCCAAAAGCAGAATTTGAAAAACTCCGTACAGAATTTGCACGCAGTCTCAAATCCAAAGAAGAATTGGAAAAAGAAGATCGTGAAGAGTATATCCCTCAAGAACTCGAGTTTCTCTCTGATGTAGTAGAAATAGAGGACTAAAAAGGTCCAGTGGACCTTTTGAAACGGCTTAATCATGCTATTTTAAGGCACTTTGACCACATTCTGTCCACATTTGTTTTATCTTTTCGTCATTTCTCGACTTTTGTTCGTGCAATTGGTGGGCGTAGACTTCCAGCGTGATGTTTAGATTCTCATGTCCTAAAACTTGCGATACTGATATTAAATCGATATCGTGAGAAATCAGATAGCTGGCATAAGTGTGCCTTAACGAGTGGACACGCACCTCACGCCCTACGATTTGCCGTAAGGTTTCATTAATCACAGCGCTGGCTATCTTTGGCAATAATCTGCCATCGGGTTGCGGTGTCAGCAGTTTTACGAAATTTATAAAATCATCGTCAAGCGGTATCTGTCTGATACTGCTTTTTGTTTTTGTGGGCATGAACCCAGTTCCGTCCACATAATTCCATGTCTTATTTATTGATAGCATGCCATTTTCGTAGTCAATATCATCCACGGTCAACCCTAAGCATTCAGCAAAGCGTATGCCAGTTTTAGCAATGATGTATAAAGCTGCATGGATGGCACTATCTGGGTGTTTACTAGTTTCGTATATTAAACGCTCGTATTCCTCAACCTCAAGGAATTTGGTTTCTAGATCACGCCCTTTGTTTTTAGCATTGATTTTGGCAAACTTGCAAAAGTTACGCTTGATATACCCTTCATGCACTGCCATATCAATGCACGATTTAACTTGTGTATTGAAATGTTTGACAGTGTTTTGGGCGTGTGTTTCAGCGTACTGATTAAGCACACGCTGATATTCTGTGGCAGTTATATCTTTGAGTTTCTTGTCGCCAAAAAAATGCTTTATTTTCCGTTGAGTTCCGACATAGGTTTTATAAGTCACATCGGACACATTCGGACGCTTGTAGACCTCGCACCAACGCTTGAAGTAGTCGAAGAAGGTTACATCTTCATCAACATTGATATTATCTTGTAATTTTAATTCCATCTCGGCAGCAGCCTTGATAGCTTCAGACTTCGTCCTAAAACCACCTTTAGACTTAGGTTTGCGTTTGCCAGTCTGGTCATAGTAGTTTATGCGATATTCCCACCCGTTTTGGCGTTTGCGATATGATGCCATTGTTTAGTCCTCTTGTATAGATAATCCCTACACTCAAAGTTTGGCGATGGAGAGTGCAGGGATTCTTTTGTTTTATTTTTTATTTAGTAGCAAAGACTGCACCACAGTTCTTGCAGTGCCACTCTTTTTTACCCTTCTTGCCAGCAAAACCAGCTAGAGCACCAACACCGCCAGTCATAATAGTTCCAGCAGCGGCTTTACCAAGTGAGAAACTTTTTCTTTGCTGTACCATAAATTCAACGTCCGTACTTTTGCAATGAGGGCATTTTATAGCTCTTGCTTGTCGAAATTCCTCTTTCAAGTCCTCTTTCGCTTGTCGAAATTCCTCACTCGCTTTTGCTTGTTCTATTTTTGATTGTTCTTTTTGCTCTTTGGTCATAGGGTGTTTTATCTCCCAAAAAAGTCGTGCGAACAGTAAAGCGATACCCACAAACATTAATAACCAAAAAGGAGGAAAGATAAAACCTAAAATAAGCCCACCAAAAGTACAGCCAAAAGTTGTTTCGAATTTTAAGTAAGTAGGTACATTTCTAACATCATCCATTTTCATTTTCTCCTTTTTTTAAATAACACTTTGCTGGATTTTCCTAAATTCATCTTGTATCATAGCTTCGCCCCAAGTCGTGGAAATATCATACTGTGCAGCGAAGCGAACCCAATTAAAATCGTAGATATCAGTAGATTTTAAATAATCAACTAGTAACTCGCGAATCATAAATCTATCAGCTTGATTTTCATATTGTAAAAGTAGTCTCTTGTAATGTTTTGGGTCATGGTTGATATGACCGATTTCATGCAAGATGACTTTTTCACGTTCTTGTTTAGATAATGATTCGTTAACACATATTCGTCTTAGGTTTGGGAAGTAGAACCCAGACCTTTCCCACAGTTCAGCAGGAAAAACGAATAACGATATTTTATATTCTTTTAAAAGCTCATCAATCTTCATCTCCCGTTACCTCAATCGAAAGTCTAATAATTTGTTCTATTTTCTTAACGTCATCATCAGATAATGGCTTTCCGTCAAACATTACAACTTTTTCACGCAAATTTGAAAGGTCGATTGATTCTTTTTTGACATCAGTTGATTCATTAGTATCATATCCCATTAACCAAGCTTCAGACACCCCCAACGTTCTAGCAAGTAGCACTAACTTTTCTTGGTCTGGTGTTGATTTTCCATTGATATATTGAGACAAAGCACTCTTTCCAAGTTTTACGCCCAATTCCTTTTGATGAACTTTAGAAAGGGAAATTACGTCAACTTGTTTTAAATTTCGCTCGCTCATAACTTGTTGCAAGCGTGCAGCAGTAGTATTTTTCATATTCTTTACCTTTTTCCTTTATGGATTCATTATATAGTAGAAAATGCAAAAGTTCAAGAAAAAATAAAAAAAAGTTCAAAAAATTGAACAAAAGTGTTGACAAATAAAAAGAGATGGATTAAAATAAAACCATAAAGTTCAAGAGATTGAACTTAGAAAGGAGAACTCAATGAGATTTAACTACGCTAAATTAAAGGGTCGTATTAAAGAAAAATACGGGACGCAAGAAGCTTTTGCAAAAGCTATCGGCTTAACTCCCTCAAGGTTTTCATTCAAGATCAACGGGAAAGCGAAGTGGAAACAAGACGAAATTGTAAAAGCGGTTGAACTATTAGAAATCTCACAAGATGAGATAGTTGAATATTTTTTTAACTATAAAGTTCAAGAACTTGAACTAAATAATTAAAATTCTGAAAGGAGCAAACATGAAACCAAAACGATATCCATATAGTGGGAAGAAAAAAGAATCAAACGCTATTTTGAATATAACGATTGATTCTAAAAGACTAGCAAATGTTTCTAATCTTAAATTTTGCCACATGAGACGCCAATTATTTGGTCAATAAACAAATAAACAAATGGCATCGTTATTTTTTGATTTGGACTAGTAACCAAAGTGACATCTACTAAGAGAATAGCTTCGAGTGGGTCGTCGCCGTCGAAAGTATGGCCTAAATTTTTACGAAACTCTAAAAATTTTTTTATACCATCATAAGTTTCATCGGGATTATCAGGAAGTAATTTTCCAAAGTATGTTCCAGCCGCTGTCGATATAGCAATATCATAATCAATTTCTGTGGCAAAGAATGCTATATCACCAACTAAGTCAAATTTTTTTGTATTAGACATATTAATTTTCCTTTCCATAATATTTGACTAGCGATTTTCATAAGGAGATGAGAGGCCCTATTTAATCATTTGTCATGAATCAATTATATCAGAAAGGATAGAATAACACAATATGTTGTGTTTTCAATACAATAAAAGACTATATATTGTGTTTTGGGATTAAACATGAAAAAAACTTTAAGCAAGTTACTTATTGACAGAGAAATGACAGTCACAGAGTTAGCTGAAAAGACTGGTATCAGCTATAACACGTTGATGAACATCGGAAAGAGAGACCTTTCTTTCAGTAGAATGGTGAAAATCGCTGACGCTTTAGATGTCAGTTTAGACGAATTCAGAAAGGATAATACATGGACAACCCATTCAAACCACTAGCTGACCAGTTTGATAGCATGCTGACGGCAGTGATAGCAGACAAAACAAAAGCGTTCGACTTAGACGAAACGCTCCCAATGTTGCTAACTGCTAAACAGTGCCAAGCTATGCTAGGAATTGGCAACTATACCGAATTTTTACGAATCACCAACCTTGACGGCTTCCCTAAAATCGACAAAGGCCGAGGGAGTCAAATCAGATACCCACGGGATGCCGTTAGAGAGTGGTTCAACGAAAACTGGCAAGAGATTGCCTAGCATAATACCCTAGCCGTAACAGTGAGCTAGTGAGGAGATATAAGCAATACCTACCTGAAACTACAACGATTTGATATTCATAATTGTCTCCTTAAATATACGAAAAAATCCTCACTAGTTCTCTAGTGCGGTTAGGGAAAAAGAAAGGAAATTGAAAATGAAAAAACTATTCGCATGGCTATGGAGCAAAAAACAACAAGAACCGGAATATTTCTTTGAACCAGTATGGACGCCATACGAGGAAAACGAACGCAAATACGAGGCACGCCAACAACGTGAGCGTGAGCTATTGGCAAAATATAAATAACACCAACATCTTCAATCCGTAGCCACGGCTCACCGTGGAATGTAACTTATACCTTTCCCCAAAAAATATAAACTTTACCAACACATATCTTTCCCAAAAAAAACATTGAAAAACATGACACGGTGGGCTATGGGTGCGGATTGAAGCACTAAAAAAAGCATGGGTTAGGGCCCATGCAAGAAAAACATCTATACAAGGAGTATACCATGAAATCTTTCAACACTCAAACAATCGCAAAAACTGGATTCACTAAAAGCAAAGCATTTGGATTGTGCGGCACGCTTGCCATTGCTACAGCTCTATTGATTGGAGCTGGGGCAGTATCAGCCGATGAAACCACTCGACCAGTGGCAGAAGCACCAGCAGTGTCTAATGTCTACACAGCTGATAATGCTGGCAACGTGACTGTGACACCTAGTGAAGCAGTGGCACCAGTAGCTGAAACACCAGTATTTACTCCACCAGCTCCAGTAGAATCTCAACCGATTGCAGAAGCACCAGCAACAACTACAGAAGTAGCTCAACCAGTCGAAGCAGCACCTACCACAGTGACTAAAACAGACACTACTATCAACGTTGAGAATCCAAACGTAGAGGTTACTTTCCCTAACGGCAACGGCAAATACTCACCATTCGAGGTCGAGTATAAAGATATTCACATTCCGGATGATGTGCCAGTTAATGAGGGCGACAAGGTTACTTTTGACTTGCCCGAAGAAGTGAAATTCCAGACCTCTTATGAGTTTGATGTACACAATCCGGAAAAAGCAGTAGTTGGTAAAGCTACAGCGGATGCTACCACTAACAAGGTGACAACTGTATTCAATGGCTATTTCAAATCACACCCTTTGAATAAGATCATGAACTTGAAACTAGATGCAAGCTGGACGGACAAAGTTGAAAGCGGTAAACCAGTAAATGTTAATTTTAACGGCACAGTCGTATCTGCAACTATCGGCAAAGAACAAGTCATCGGTAAAGATGAGTTGCTCGCAAAATGGGGATCACAAGATAAAGATGATCCAACAGTGATTAACTGGACAGCTCGTGTCAACTATGCAAAACGTGTGTTGAACTATGTGACAATCATTGACGAAATGAGTGAAAATCAAAAGCTGGTTGATAACTATTTTGAAATTAAAAATATTGAAAGTGTTGATCCATGGATTGACAAAGGTTCAGCTATGGACTTAGTTAAGTCTATCAGTAAGTCAGATCGTGGTTTTACTATCAAAATGGATCGCTTGGATCACATGATCTACATCAACTATAAGACTAAGCTTGTTAATGCTGTTAAGGACTCGGTTAATCCAACTAACAAAATTGAGTTGAAAGCAGAAACAGATGGAGCTACTTCGTATAGTTATGTGCAACTTGTAGGTGGACGAGGCGATGCGTCTGGTGAGAATAAACCAGAGCCAACTTTTGAAATTCCTCGTGAAGCTCCAAAGGTGGAAATTCCAGAGTTTCAAGGTGGCATTCCGGGCATTCCGGAAGAACGTGAGCTTCCACCGTTTGAAGGTGGAGTAATTCCAAATGATGCACCTATCTATGATAAGCCATCAATCGACATCAACGATGTTCCACTTATGCCACCAGCACCAGTCGTAGAGATTCCTGAATGGCATGGCGGAACTACTCCATTCGATGCACCTAGCATTGATAAGCCAGAATGGTCTGGAGGTGTCGTACCATTTGATGCACCAGTTTTGGACTTGCCAGAATTGGAAATTCCAGTAGAGCCAGAAAAACCAGTAACACCGACACAAAATAAACCTCAAAAACCTAGCACGCCAGCGGAGCGTTCTAATGGCAAAGCGGCACAATCTGCCGCAGTATCTTATAAGCTCGATTCTGAGCCAAAAGAAGTGGTAAATACACCCGTTTACGGTGGTGTTCTCCCTAACACTGGTGAAAAAGAAGGTATCGCTAGCACTTTGGGGCTCGTAGTAATTGCAGCAGGCATCACTGGGCTTACTCTTGGATTTAAGAAACGCAACGAAGGTGAGGAAGAATAATCATGAAAGAAAATAACAAACGAGTCGTATTTTACAGTGCTGAAAAAGATGGATTCCTTGAAAGTTACAAGGACAAAGGAAGCCTAGCGTTTGAAGCAGTTTTTGACGACTGTCTTTGGAATGCACTACAGTTACCGATTGAGTTTTACGAAAAACAAAAAAACGAGCTCGACAAACTTGCTGAGGCGTTTGGTTGTGAAGCGCTTATCGTGGAAGCCGAATACAATGTAACTAAACTTGATGGATCAGACTTCGAACGTACAGAGCGTGAAGAAACCATGGAGGATAGGATTGGAGCACTCCTAAACTTATTGGCGAACTAACAGAACATGAAGTGGTGGGAGGGAAGGTATTAAAACTATGGCAACATTATATGATTTAACTGGTCAGTTTCTAGAAATCTATAACATGGAAATTGACGATGAAACCAAGCTCGATACACTCGAAGCAATTGACTGGACTGCCGACTATGAAAATAAAGTAGAAGGTTATGTCAAGGTCATTAAATCGCTCGAAGCTGATATCGAAGCTCGCAAAAACGAAAAGAAACGCTTGGATGGTTTGAATAAGTCAGACCAATCTAAAATTGACAATCTTAAGGCTGCTCTTGCCACTAGTATGGCTGAGACTGGTCAGGAAAGAGTTGACACCACACTCTTCAAAGTTGGTTTCCGCAAGTCCAAGGCGGTAGTAGTCGACGAAGATAAACTTCCTAAGAAATATCAAATCGTTAGCTACAAACCGGACAAGAAAGAAATTAAGAAACTCTTGGAAAGTGGTGCAACCATCCGAGGTGCTCATATTGAGGAAAGGAGAAATTTAAGTATCCGATGAAAATTCTTGCGATTGATCCATCTTCGGCCAAGGCGGAAACAAGCACCAACGGTATCGTCTTGCTAGACAACGCAAGATTAATCAAATATTGGGTAGTTGGATACAGCGTTAAGGATATCCGTAGTTGGTATGAGAGCGAAGGGCGTTTTCTAAAACCGGATATCGTTGTTATTGAAAAATACGAAGCTCGTGATAATGACCTCGCAAAAGATAACAGCGTTTTAGAAACCATCGCACTATTTCAAATCTTATTCCCAGACGCTATCCTTCAGCGTAATGCTGGGTATCAATCAGATATACCAAATTCCTTATTAAAAAAACTAGGGCTTTGGAAATTTGAAAAATCCCATCACCAAGACGTTAGGGCTGCTGCAAGATTAGGCTTGTTTTGGGCCATGCGAAACGACATCGAAGAAGTTGTCCAAGATATCGGAAAGGTGGTGAGTGCATATAGCAATCACACTTAGAAAATGGCAAGCTGAAGCGGTCAAAAGGAGCGACAGAGTAGAACCTGGAATATTCCTAGAGGCTTTGGGTGGTCGTGGTAAAACGTTTTGTGCCCTAGCTATTGCTAAACATAAATGTGCTAAAAAAATCGTGATCTTAAACAATCGACTCTCTATTTTAAAAGGTTGGGAAGAATCTGTTGAAGCGTTTGGTTTTGATGATGATGTAACTTTCATTATCCAAACCGATAGGAAGTTACAAAACACGCTCAAAAAAGGCTCTCGTTTAGACTGTGACCTACTTATCATTGATGAATGGCAGAATATGTCGTCTGATAAACAAGTAGCCTTATACCGCAAAATAAAACGCAAATACACTATCGGGTTATCAGCTACGCCCATTCGAAAAAAAGGCCAAAATTTCTATCCGTTAGAAAAAACCATATTTGGATATGCAGAGCCCAATCGAAAAATTGATTGGCAAAAACAACACGGCAAGATGGTATACGATAGATTCTCTTACTCAAAAGAGAAATGGGAAGATTTCAGAGATTACGAAAGTTATGTCAGCCATCTTCCAAACTTCTTTAGGTGGGAAGAAATCGAAGAAATCGAGAATGCCAAAGAAAACAATGGTTTCGAGATCAAGTTTTTTAAAAACACCATCAATGCAGGAAACCCAGAGAAACTAGCTTTTTTTAAGGAACACAATATCGTCGAAGCTGATGGCAAATATGCAATGGCTAAACAGTCGTTTGGCCGTAAAACATTTGAACGTTATCTTATCCAAACTGGAGTTGATGTTGATTTTCCAAAATTGAAAGCAGTTAACAAAGACACCCCTCTCATGCTCACTGTAGACGGTTTAATTGAGAGGACCCCTCACGACATGTTGATTGTCAGCAAGTCCAAGCAGGTTGTAAATGTCATCCACGAGAGACACCCAGATATTGGCATCTGGACAGGAGATGTCCAAGAAGGTCTTGATAAGAAAGTAGTTGTAGCCACTAGCCAAGTCTTAGGCGTAGGAGTAGATGGCTTGCAACATAAATATCACACGATTGTTGTTCTTGATCCGGTTGATGAAGATTCTGGAGAGTATGACGACTACCGACAACTTCTCTGGCGGATAACTGGCAGCAGACAACAACACGATGTGAATGTTATTGAATTTTACTACAAGGAGAAACAATGAGTTTTACTTTACCAGAAAACAAACCACGTATCCCAAAAGATACACCCCGCAATTACTTCATTTATGGGGAAACCATGAGCGGTAAATCTTATTTAGCTAATGAGTTCCCTAATCCTATTGTTTTGAACACAGACGGTAATGCTGAAGCTAATAGCGTGCCTAGCATCCAATTGGTTAACGCCAAAGATTCTAGCGGTCGAATCACTAATTCAGTGATCAAGCAGTTGGGAGAAGTCTTACTCGCACTTCAAACACAAAAGCATACTTACGAAACAGTGGTTATCGATGTTATCGATGATGTTATCGAAATGATTAAGATCGCAGTTTGTGACGAGCTTACACCAAAAGGTAACCCTCGCTTGAAATCACTTTCCGAAATTCCTTACGGGAAAGGCTACGATTTCTTTAATCAAGCTATCACAGAATTAGTTATCGACCTAAAAGCCCTACCGATGAATGTTATCTACATTAGCCGTCAAGTTTCAGAATACGATGACAAAGGCAACGCTACCAAGGACAAGCCAAGTCTAAAAGACAAATACGTTAACTTAATCAATGGTAACTCGGATTTGATGATCCACACCGAAAAAATCGGGAATAACTACAACCGTAGCGTCGATCGAAAACGTAAAACTTACTACGCTGACCAAGTTGACGACAAGGCTATTCTTAAAATTCTTACCACTATTCGAGGTGCTGTTGAGCCACCTAGGCAGCAAAAAACAGAAAACGAACAAGAAAATACGCAACCTAAACAAGCAGTACAAAAACAAGCTGCTGCTACTAACGATACAGATCTATTTTAAAAAAAACAAGAACACACAAAAGGAGAATAACAAATGAGCTTACTAGATATCGCAAAATCAATTAAAAAAGAAGGTTTCGACCCACGCAAAGACAGTGCAAACGGACCAGCACCAATCCCAGCAGGCACTTATCCAGTCGTTTTAAAAGATGCTAAATTCAACGTATCTGAAAGCGGATGGGAAAGCATCTCTTACCAATTTGAAATCCGTGGCGGTGATTATGACGGACGCACTGAATATGCAAGTTTCGGAACACTTTCTGAATGGAAAGGTAAAGACGTTAAATGGTCTGTTGAACGTACTATGAAATTCTTTATCAAGGCTCTTGTCCTTGTAGGAGACAACATGCAAGGAACTGAACAAGACGGAAAAGATTTGGAAGAGTCTCTTCAACGCAAAGCAGTCGGTTCTTACTACAACCTTGTGATTACAGAAACACAAGGTAAAGGTGATAAAGTTTATCGAAACTACGATCTTGAGGAAGATAATTCACAAACTTTTGGAAACAGTAATCCAATGGATATCTCGGACGAAGATCTCCCTTTCTAAAACACGGGCGTTTCTGGGTAGTGGATACTACCGATTCAGATATTGGCCCATTCGCTACGTATGATGAAGCGTTTAGCGAAATGCTCAAGTACTTAAAAACAACGGAAGCAGAATATCACCACAACTTGCTCGCTCAAGAACTTGTGTATGTCTGTCAAGAGGAGTAATTGCGATGGCTAGCATGAAAGACTACGCTTTGAAATACCAAAAAATGGGTTTCTCAGTCATCCCAATTCACCCAAAGAATAAACGCCCTTTGATTGACTTTGCTGACAAACCGGCAATGACCGAAGAAGAAATCAGCAATTTTTGGGATGGTTTCCCGAACGCAAATATTGCACTAAGGACAACTAACTTCTTCGTTATTGACATTGATAAACATGGCAAGAGTAATGGATTTGATTCTTTAAAAAAATGGCCTTATTTGAATTTAATAGAACCTACTCTACAAGCGAAAACCGCAAGCGGTGGTAAGCATCTATTCTATTTCAAAAGAGATGACACTCCGATTTCTCAAATGATAGGCTTTCTCCTAGGCGTTGATATCAAAGCTCACGAAAATAACTATGTTCTTGTAGCACCTTCAGCGACAGACAAAGGTATTTACGAGTGGGACTTGGAAAAATCAAAAGAAGGTCTCACGATGGTAACACCATCGAAAGAACTTATCCAAGCTATCAAAAGACAGTATCAACTCACCAATGGTTTTAAAGGTGATGGCACTGATGGTTTAAGGGCTCTCAAGAATAGGACATATACTCGTGAGAGAACTAATACTACAGACCTATTTGAAACTATAGTGGTTGGGTTTGGTGATGAAGGTGGACGGAATGACAAATTGGCTAGTTTCGTCGGAGGATTGCTTATTAGAGCAGTCGATGATGAGCTTGTTCTTCAACTCGCCCATATTGCAAATAACAACAGCCCAAATCCTCTAAGCACTAGAGAAGTCGACAGGACTGTAGAAAGTATGATCAAGAAAGATAGGAGGTGATAACAATCGGTAATGTAATAAGTATAGATACGAACGCAAAGATGACGCTAAACAAGGATGGAAACATCAAATCTAATAGCCCAAGCAATGTTCTAAAAGCCTTTAAAACGGATGACCAGTTAAGCATTTATCTGAAGCACAACGAGTTCTCGCAAGAACACGAAATCACAAAGGATATCAAAGTTGGTAACACTTTCTTAAAAAAAGGCGAGCTGCCATCCAACTTCGATTCTGTTGTTAAAGTTTACTTTGAAGATGTTTTAGGTGTCGCTTTTTCTGGACAAGCCATGCTTGATGGCATGGAAACATTCTTCTCGGAACGGTTCTATAATCCCGTTAAAGATTATATGGAAAAAGCCGCTGAAGAATGGGACGGCAGAGAGCGTGTCAGTCATATTCTACAAGTATATCTTGGTGCCGAGGATGCACAAATCACCTCCAAAATCGCTAAGATGTGGTTGGTCTGTGCGGTAGCTAAAGTTTATAATCCTTATGCAAAAGTCGATTATGTTCTCGATTTAGTCGGTGGGCAAGGTGTTGGTAAAACCTCCTTCCTCCAAAAAATAGGTGGTCAATGGTATACCGATGCAGTCACTGATTTTTCTAACAAGGACAATTACGACATCATGCTAAAAGCTTTAATCGTCAATGATGACGAGATGGTGGCTAGTGAGCGTATGTCATTTGCTGAAACTAAGGCTTTTATCTCAAAAACAAGCCTTAGATTTCGTAAACCTTATATGCGACGGACTGAAGAATTTGCGAAGAACTTCGTTCTCGCAAGAACTACCAACCAGCGTGAGTATTTGAAAGACAAAACCGGCGAACGTCGTTTCCTTCCTATCCTTGTCAATAAGGACAAACAAGTCAAACATCCAATGGAGATGAAAGAGGAAGTTGTTAAACAAATTTGGGGCGAAGCAGTTACGCTATATAAAAACGGGCATCCGCTAATGTTTGATGATACTACTGAAGAAGAACTCAACAAATATCGAGAGCGATTCATGTATCGAGACGAAGTAGAGATACAAGTTATCGATTACTTGGATATGCCCGTACCTAAAGAATGGGATTCGTGGTCTATTCAAAAACAACACCAATATACACAACGCTATTTTGACAATGATTCTGAATTAGAAAAAGGCGATAGCAAAATGTCTAAGGTTTCTACTCGTGAAATCATGTATAACCTTTTCATGAGAAATTCAAGTGATAGAAAACTGTCTCGCAAGATCAGCATTATTGTCGATGGGTTGCCAGAGTGGGAGAAACGCCCGTTTAAACGAAATGGAAAAACCTTTAAAGGCTATATCCGTGATGAAGATTATTCTGAATAAAAAAGCAAAACAAAAGGTTACCAAAGTGCAGTAACCGACTTATCGGTACGGTAACTTTTAGTGCAAAGGTGACTGAAGGTTACCGTAAAAAAAAAATACGGTAACCCCCTCAAACCCTTGTGGCTCTTGGTTTTATACTATATAGGTTACCTAGTTACTATAAATAATAATAAAAGTATATATATATATATACCTATAGTATGAAATACTATAGGTATAGGGTTTGTAGCTAAAATAAAGAAAGAGAAGAATGTTTTTTAATAAGTTTTTCGAAAAATACGGTAACCCGGTAACCGCAGAATAATATTCAAAAATGATTAATAAAAAAACTAGGATAAAAGAGATGGTAAAACGATGGACTGATCGTATGGCTGGTGTTAAATATGCACCAAGACCATACGAGCAATCGGAAACAGTGTTAGAGCGTGTGGAAGTTTTTAGCCACTGGTTCTATACGACACACCAAAAGAAAGGTGTGGTAGCTACTAAGCTAGGCATCGGGAATAAGAAACTCAACCGCATACTACTATTGGAACAATTGCCGGACGAAGAATTACTGAAAGGAATGATGGAGCTATGCGAGCGAAGGAATACGCACTCTACAAGGGTGAAGAATTGCTAGCGATGGGAACGAAGCGTGAAATAGCTGAACAGTTAAGAGTGTCGGTTAGCACCGTTGGTTACTATGGCACACCAGTATACGCTCGAAGAACATCGGGCAATGGAAGGAGGTTAATCGAGTTATGAAATACAAAGTTATCGTGTATTACGACAATATGCCAGACAGTGAGCATATTTTCAGCAACAAGAATTACGCTATCAACGAGCTACATCGTTTGAGAGGTGTTAAGTATCGCAATTCTAGGATGTATACAGTGGAGATGGAAGAGGTAGAAGAACGAACAAATTAAGTAAAATGGCAATTATTGCTGTAAGTGGTTTATTATTTTTAACTGGTTGCTCAGAGGCAAGTAGAGTATCTGAAAATTTATCTCTAGAATCGGATAACTTTAATGTTGTTCGAAAAGTAACGGTGATTGATGCTATTACAAATGACGTAATGTTCCAAATGAGCGGTAGGATGTCCATCAAGGCTGATACTAATGATAAACAACTTGAAATTGTTGTAGAAAATGACAAGAATAAATATCAAAAACATATTATCGGCTTGTCAGATAATGTCTCTTATGTAGTAGAAGATGTTGAAGTACCGAATGTTTCAAAATACAAATATGAGATCAATTACAACCCTAAAATGTGGGTGCCTGCAAAACTTAAAAATGTCGATTAAGGGAGTAAGTAGAATGACCAGAGATGAAGCAGTACAGAAACTAGCAACAGCAGGACGCCTTTCAATAGCCCATGCTGAAGATTTATATGACTCGTTCTTTGAAAAACCAGTAGTACCGCAATGCGTTGCAAAATGGTATGAGGGGAATAAACAAAATCTTGACTTAAATTTAAGTAGTCTTGTGTTCGACCTTACCACGAATTCAACGATTTACCATCAGGAAGAACTTAAAGCGTGGGTGAATAGCAATAAAAAAACGTTTATTACAACCCTCGTCAACATGCACCAGTTTGGGTATGAGGTAGAGGAAGAGCCTAAATATACGATTAAAATTAAAGGAATTGACGGATACAGTAAATACCTCAATCGGGATACAAAAACTCAAAAATGGCTTTTTGCATCGAAAACAGAACTTGAAAGATTTCGAGCACACCACACACGCAAAGAGCTAGAAGAAGCTGGTTTCGACTGGGTGTTCGATTGCCCAGGCGTGGAAGTGAAAGAGGTGGAGTGATGAGTAGGAAATTACTAAAAAAAGATAATTTAAAACATCTTTCGCACGATGATCTTATAAAACTTGGAGCATCAATAATTATAGGACATTTAGCGGATGACATGGAGGAAGAGGTGGACGATGGAAACGATTAAATTCGTCTTGATGATTGTAGCTGTGCTCTATGATTTGCGCACGCTGTTTGGAGGTAACGGATGAACAACCTAATTACTAAAATCAACCATTGGGCAGACAGCCGTGGATTAAAGCAAGCTGACCCTAAAATCCAGTGGATGCGTATCACGGAAGAAGTCGGAGAAATTCGGGATGTACTCTTGAAACCGACTAAATTCACAGAACCGCAAGCAGCACTTAAGGACGCTATCGGTGACACGCTAGTAACAATTATCGTGCTAGCACACCAGTTAGACTTAGATGTAACTGAGTGCCTTGGTATTGCGTATGAAGAAATCAAGAACAGAAAAGGAAAGATGGTAAATGGAACATTCATCAAAGAAGAGGATTTATAACGAACTGGCAGTCGCCACAGTTCTGCTAGTGGTGTCGCTAGCCATTAACGTGACTACCGTTCTACGAGTGGTCAACCGACCTATCGAGACAGTGGTAATCCATAAGGCTGACAATGCTGTTGAGCTACACGGCAAGGTTACTGGAAAATCTATGGTAGGCAAACTCTATACGCTCGATTGCGGGGCTTACGGTAAATTTCTTGTCAGCAAGGAGCAGTATGACCAAGTGAATGTCGGGGATGATATCCCTAGCTATCTGAAAGGGAGAGGACAATGATACCAAGATATAGAGCGTGGGATAAAATTCATAAAACAATGTACGAAGTTGATGATATTATGTCTATCGATTTTGGGGAAAGCAAAATTTCTGTAAAGACCCTCTTTTTCGAGCAGACAAATCGCTACGACTTCGACGACATCGTTTTAATGCAGTCAACTGGACTGAGAGACAAAAATGGCAAAGAAATCTTCGAAGGGGATATTATTGACTCGACAGACGGATTTATCACTGGCGTAATTGAATTTAGAGTAAGTTTAGGGATGTTCGTTAGTTATTTGGTAGAATATAACAACTTCGAACGTTTATGCAATATTGCCAGCTCAAGGAAAATTATCGGAAATATATGGGAACACCCAGAATTGGCAGAGGTAAGCTCATGAGCGTTAAATACCAATATTCCGGGCTGACCGAGGAATTATATCAACGGTTGGTCAATGAGCATGCGGCACTTAGGAAAGCACACAAAAAAGGCTCTTATAAACAGTTCTTTCAAGATGTGAAACAATGCAGCGAATTACAAGCTCGCATCATTTACCAAGCATTTAATAGCGCAGTCGTTGAGCGTGCGAGGATATCGCCAGCGACTGTCGATAGACTAGAAGGCATCATTTCTGATGAATTATTCGACGACCTTCAAGACTATCTGTCTACTAATTACACAAGAGGTAAAACCACGCGCCCAGTGTTGGAGAAAACCAACGCAGGACTGCCAGAGGAACTGTTCAAACGATTCCAAGAGGAAGTGGAAGAACTACGCAACCTTCATAAAAACAGCATAGCTAAATACATCATGGAAGTTAAAGGCTGCGATAGGAAAGAAGCCAATAGAATCAAAGACTCAATCAATCGCTGCTATATCGAGTGTATCGTTCTAACACCACTCAAGGTCATTCAAATGGAAGGGCTACTTTCCAGAGAGTTATTCAGTAAGATTGCCAAATATGTCTTAAATAATTACGAATGGCCAGAGAGACTGGACGATGAAGTTGATCGCATTGTTCTTGAATATAGAACCAAGTGTGAGTTAGGTCGCAAGAAACCCAGTGTTAAGCGTGCTCTATACACGGCATTAGCAATGGGTTTGTAGCCAGAATGGTATAGACGGTTCGAATCCGTCACTGGCTGTTAGTCTGTCACACTATCCAAGAAACACTTTTTCAACACCCGTCGAGCTGACAGACCTCGACACAAAATCCAGTAAATAAATCATTAGAAAAGAGGAATCCTTTTTATTTCTTTTCATCCTAGCTTTTTGCATTACTGGTGGCAAGACTAAATCTAATGTATTGGAGGTGATAGCTTAATCTTTCTTTATTCTTGTATAAAAAAAGACCCAGACTAATGCCTAGGACTTCTACGAATTTCTTAATATCATTATACCATAAAGGAATGTAATTTATGAGAACAGTGGAACGGCTGCAACAAATCAAGGCGCTTGATAGATATATTGACAGTCAGATAGAACAGATTAAACGATTGGAATCGCAAGCATTAAAAGTAACGTCTGGTGCAATGCAAACAGATATGGTCCAAGGTGGCAAACGTAAGGGCAAGGATGATATCTATGTGGAGCTTATGACAGCCCGTGAAGAAGTAGAACGATTCACTGCTGAAGCTATCAAACAGAAACTAGAGTTTCGCAGACAGATAGCAAACGTGGGGGATATAGACGCTAGGTCCCTACTGCAAATGGTATATATAGACCAGCTGGATATCTGGCAGATATGCGACCGCATGGGCTTTAGTAAGGCTACCTACTATGTTAAGTTAAGACAGGCTGAGAAGTATTTGGATTGATTCATAGTGGTATATACCAATCTATACACCATCATACTACCAACGTGGTAACATAGTATTATCGAATCAGAAGGACATTACTGTGTTCTTCTTTTACTTTATCTGAAAGGAGGTATGCCAATGCCGATGGTCAGACGATGTAAGGCAGAGGGGTGCCGTGCCTTAACAGAAAGACCAGCACACTACTGTCCTGCACACAAGGACATGGAAGCAGCATACACGCAAGAAAGGCAGAGATACTCACGTACTAGATACAACACACGAGTAAGGAACCGAGACGATGAGAGCAAGGAACGGTATGCGTTCTATCGGTCAAAGATTTGGTCTTCTATTCGTAAGATTGCATTGGAACGTGACAACTATCTGTGTCAGTACTGTCTAGCGTTGGGTGTGACCACACCAGACGCACGCATAGGCGACCACGTTACACCCGTTGAAATAGCTCCAGAACTTAGGACTGAAGTTTCAAACGTAGTAGCAACATGTAGAAACTGCGATAACACCAAACGTACCTTGGAACAAGAAATCTATGGTACTGGTCAGAATAGAACGAAACAGAACACCGAGCTACGACTTTCCGTGGCATCGTGGGCCGATTTAATAGCCCGCAAAAAAGAGGACGTCGTTAAACCCCTCTAATAAGCCCATAGCACTAATAAGGGTGGTATAATAACCCTCGGAACGATTTAAAATTGACCCCCGCCCCCTTCTCGTGCCAAGGAGAGCCGCCACAAGGTGTTTTCTTACACCGCACACCAATTTTGAGGGTTTTAACAAGGGTCTATTTTTAACTTAGGAGGTGAGAAAATGGCGAATAAGTCACCAGCCAAACGGAAACCGTTTTATGAGCAAAATGACCGCTTTCTACCCATTGACCCACCGAACTATCTAGGAACGGTGGCGAGGTCGGTTTGGACTAAAATCATTCCGTTTTTAAAAGCGACAGAAAAGGTCGAGCGTATCGACACGTTCCTAGTGGAAACTTACTGCACGACCTATGAGATTTACAAAAAAGCCTATGAGGATGTGAAGGAAAACGGTATCCAAACTGAGATTATTAAGTTCATCCAGTCGCCTGGCAGTGGTGAAATTTTAGGTGAGCAATCAATGGGCTTTAAGAAAAATCCAGCCGTTGCGACGATGAAAGATGCAGCCGAAACTCTTAATAAAATAGGCATCCAGCTAGGTCTGACACCTAAAGGAAGGGCTGAATTGCTGACGATTGCTGATAGTAGCAAACCTGAAAAATCGACTGCTGAAATGATGCAGGATTTTTTAAATAGTTAAAAAGATGAGGAATTTATTTCCCCATCTCTTTTAGTTGTTTTTCGATAGCTTTTTGAACTATCTTAGCTTGCGGTATCATTGTTTCTTCTGATGTCTCTTTTAGTTTAGCCAACAGCTCTTCATCGAGCGTGAACGTCATACGTTTTTTTGCCATGGTTACCTCCTTTTTTAATATAATACAATAAAAGTATTGCATTGTAAAGAGGATATGTTATAATTATATTGTAAGATTAAGTAAATACAATATAGAAAGAGCGAAAGAATGAGCAGACGGAAGACACACAAAGAATTCATTGAAGAAATAAAAGCTATCAACGGTGGAAAATATAAAGTCATTTCTGAGTATAAGTTTGCTAGAGAAAAGGTGAGGTTGAAATGTTGTACGTGTGGGAAGGTTTGGGAAAACACGCCTACCCATTTACTTAGAGGCCAAGCTTGCCCTTATTGCGCTGGGAAAAATAAGACAAATGATATTTTTCTGGAACAAGTCCACGAAAGATTTTGTGGTGGATATGATATTTTAGAAAAATACAGCAATGCAAAAACAAAAATTGAAGTGTTGAATAAGAAATGTGGTCATAAATACAAAATAAGTCCAGATAACTTATTAAGAGGCAAAGGATGTCCTGAGTGCCGACAAAACAAGTTGAAAGAACAAAGGACACATAAGAGCAAAGATATTCAAAGCAAAGTAAATAAAACGTTGGGGGATGAGTATGATTATATTGGCGGATATAAAAATTCAAAAGGCAACATAACAATCAAACATAAAAAGTGTGGAAACACTTATCAAATATGTTACGGGACATTACGCCAAGGCGGTGGTTATTGTGAGTGCGAAAAAAGAGCGATCAGCCTAAAAAAGCTGGATGAAATTTCTTTGACAAAGACAGATGATAGAATTTCGTGCAAGACCGATTTCCAAAGGTTTATAGACAAAAACTGTCACGATGAATACGTCGTTATCGGTGAATATATAAAATCAACTGAACCGATATTGGTAAAACATAAACTTTGCAACGGCACTTTTTGGGTTACTCCGCATAATTTTAAAAACGGAGTCAGATGTAAAAAATGCAATGAATATCGTGGAGAACGTAGAGTTAAAGAATTCTTACTGTCAAAAGGCGTATTTTTTGAGGAGCAGGTCAGGTTTGATGATTGCCGATACAAAAAGCCTTTACCTTTTGATTTTTATTTACCAACAATGAACACGTTGATTGAGTTCGATGGCGAGCAACACGACCGACCAGTTGATAGATGGGGAGGTGTTGAAGCGTTTAAAATCCAAAGTAAACGTGACAAAATCAAGGATAACTATTGCACGAAAAAGCAAATTGAGTTAATCCGAATAAAATATTATGACGATATAGAAACAAAATTAGAGCAATTATTTTAATTGTTCTTTTTTTATTAGAAGGGGGGTGATTTAAAAAGTGGAAACTAAACAAATAACGAATAAAACAATAACAAAGATATATCAAGACAGCGACTTTTCGGAAGTTAGAGAAAAATATCAAGACCCAGGGACTAAATACGCTTTTGAGGTGATGGATGGGAAAACACAAGCTGGTTACATGATGCAACTTGCTTGCTTAAGGCATTTACGGGATTTAAGACATCAAGGGAAGCCTGATTTTCCTTACCACTATGATTTAGCTGAAGCCGGCAAGGTCTTGAAGTTCGCTAAAATCTGTCCCAATGTGGATACTGGTGAGCCTACAGCGCTTATGGGGTGGCAAGAATTTTTACTTAGTCAATCTTTTGGCTGGCGCAATGAAACGGGTGGCAAACGCTTTTCACAGGTCATTGTATCTGTTGGTCGTAGTCAAGGGAAAACATACATACAAGCTATTTCTATGTGCTTCTCATTCCTTTTTGAAAGCCTCGGACTGTCTAACCAAGACTATTTGGTAAGCTCAATCAACTTTAAGCAGACCATGAAGCTCATGGGCTATATTAAGAATATGCTTAAACAGATAATCACCAAAGAACCTTTTAAGTCTCTAGCTGAAGAGTTGGACTTATCTATCCAGTCAGAACAAGTCATTATGAGAACGAATAACAACGTTTTAAGGGCTATATCTTCCGAAAGCGGTAACTATGATGGATTCCACTTTACTTGACCAATGCGATTATGGATGAGTCGGGTGATTTGAAAGACCGAACGAGCATTTCTAAAATCGTTTCTGGGCAGGTTAAAATTCCAAACCGACAATTTATTCAAATTTCCACTGCCTATCCAAACCCCACTTCGCCATTAAGACACGATGAACGGATGATGCAAGGGATTATGGAGCGTGACGACAGGGCTGGTGATACTCAATTGTGCCTCGTTTGGTCGCAGGATAGCATAGATGAGATTTATATGCCTGAAACATGGAGCAAGTCGAACCCCTTATTAGACCTTGAAAGCGAACACGATACGCTTTTAAAAGGTCTTATGGATAAGAGAGACGCTGACCTTTTATCTGGAAATATCAACGATTTTATAATCAAGAATATGAACCTTTGGGGCGAACAAGATGAAAACAGCTTCTTAAAGCTGGAAGACATCGAGCGCTCGGTCATTTCTGATTTTGATATACGTGGCAAGCGTGTCTATGTCGGACTGGATGCGTCTATGTTCAGTGATAACACGGCTATTGGTTTTGTTTACCCCTACGTTGCTGAAGATGGCGGTCAGAAATGGCACATCGAACAGCATAGTTTCATCCCCTGGCAACAAGCGGGCTCACTTGAAGCCAAAGAAAAACAAGATGGCGTCAACTATCGAGATTTAGAAACCAAGGGTTTTTGTACAATTACGAGCCACCCACAAGGGTTAATTAATCCAGAGGAAGTGTACCGATGGTTTTGTGAGTATGTAGAAGATAATCAGCTTGATGTGGTCTTCTTTGGCTACGATGCTATGGGAGTATCAAAGATTATCAAAGCGTTGGAATCTAATACTAGTTTCCCACTCATGCCGATCAGACAGCGTACAAGCGAGCTAAAAGACCCTACGAAATTCCTTCAAACGCTCTTTATTGAGGGCAATATTACCCGTTTGGATGACGAAATCATGCGAAAAGCGTTGATAAATGCGGTAATCAAAGAGGATAACATTGGTATTCAAGTAGACAAAATGAAATCTACTTACAAAATTGACGTGGTGGATGCCCTTATCGATGCGTTTTATGATGGCATGTATGCCTTTGAAGACTATGCTATTACCAACAATCCAACGTGGAAGGTCGAACACATGAGTCAGGAAGCCGTTTTGAATTGGCTAAAAAACCCAGATAGTGGGCTATTGGAGGAATATTAAGACATGATTTTGAAGTTTTTTAAGGTGATTTGGGCCATTTTTGACATTCTGATGTTCATTTTAGCTGCAATTTCGCTTAATTTAACCACTTATAACCTCGGATATGTATGGTTTGGTATTAGTATGACAATCACATTCGTACTAGCTGGGCTAGTGAGTGAATTAGCTAGCAAGAAAGGCTAGAAAGGAGGTGATAATAATTGCCGATATTTAATATAGCAACCGAAAGCCCACCGAGCAATCAAGGGGGCTTTTTTGGTATTACTGATCCAGAGTTTTTAGCTACTTTAAACGGTAGTGAGTGGGTATCAGCCGAAACCGCTCTAAAAAACTCGGACCTATTCTCTATTATCAGTCAGCTATCTAACGACCTTGCGACTGCAAAGTTAACAACTAGCCGAAAGCAAATGCAAGGCATTGTGGATAACCCATCTAACAACGCTAACCGCTTCAATTTCTACCAGTCTATCTTTGCTCAAATGCTATTGGGTGGGGAAGCCTTTGCATATCGGTGGCGTAATGACAACGGGCGTGATATGAAGTGGGAGTATTTAAGACCATCTCAAGTCACTTTCAATCGATTGGACAATCAGAATGGTCTTTATTACAACATCACGTTTGACGACCCACGCATTCCACCGAAACAGCATGTACCACAAAGCGACATCTTACACTTCAGACTACTTTCTGTAGATGGTGGTTTGACAAGCGTAAGTCCGTTGATGGCTCTTGGTAGAGAACTTGATATCCAGAAAGCTAGTGATAAGCTAACGCTTAATTCCCTTAAAAATGCCCTAAACGCTAATGGTATTTTGAAGATTAAGGGCGGTGGTTTGCTCGATTTCAAAACCAAGGTCTCACGCTCACGACAAGCGATGAAGCAAATGCAAGGCGGTCCGTTGGTACTGGATGATTTAGAGGACTTCACACCTCTTGAAATCAAATCCAACGTGGCCCAACTACTTAAGCAAGCGGACTGGACGACCGGACAATTTGCCAAAGTCTACGGTATCCCAGAGAATGTTGTCGGTGGACAAGGTGACCAACAATCATCACTAGAAATGAGTTCCAATGTGTACTCTAAAGCAGTCGCACGTTATTTAAGACCGTTTCTTAGTGAGTTGTCTCAAAAACTTTCATGCGATGTGGATGCGGATATTTTCCCGGCGGTTGACCCGACTGGTGCTAACTATATCAGCCGTATCAATAGCATGGTTAAAAGCGGCACACTCGCACAAAATCAAGGCTTGTATATTTTGCAACAAGCTGAGATTTTGCCTAAAGAGTTGCCGAAGGGTGAAAACCCTAACCGAACCGTATTGAAAGGAGGTGAGACAAATGGGCAAGATTGACATTAAAGGCGACATTGTAAGTGATGATGCTGGTGCTTTTTACGAATACTTTGGCATGTCTAGTACCTATCCCAAACTGGTACAGGATGCCATTGCTAACGATGAAGACGAAGTAATCACGCTTAACATAGCGTCTAATGGTGGTGATGTGTTTGCAGCTAGCGAAATCTATACAATGCTTAAAGCAAGCGGCAAGCGTATTGTGGTTAATGTACAAGGGCTTGCGGCTAGTGCTGCAAGCGTCATTTCTATGGCTGGCGATACCGTTCGTATCAGTCCAACGGCACATATCATGATTCACAAGGCATCCACTGGCATCGTCGGTAATAGCGATGACCTAGAGCATCAATCAGCGGTCTTAAATAGCATTGATGAGTCTATCGCTTTGGCTTATGAAATGAAGACTGGTCTTAAACAACCGGAATTACTTGATCTCATGGCAAAAGAAACATGGCTTAATGCGAAAACTGCCGTTGATAAAGGCTTTGCGGATGAAATCATGTTCTTCAATGATGATGAAGAAGAAATCATGGTTACCAATGCCGTACATCAACTACCAAGCAAATCAGCAATCACTAAATTTAAGAATATGATTGCTACACCTAAGACCAATTCATTGCGTGAGCAGAAATTGGCTATTTTACTTGAAAAATGAAAGGAAGATGATTGATGAAAACATCAAACGAATTGCATGACCTTTGGGTTGCTCAAGGCGACAAGGTCGAAAACTTGAATGAAAAACTTAACGTAGCTATGCTTGATGATTCAGTAACCGCTGAAGAATTGCAAGCAATCAAAAACGAGCGTGACACTGCGAAAATGAAACGTGACATGTTCAAAGAACAATATACTGAAGCTCGTGCTAGCGAAGTAGCTAACATGACTGAAGAAGACAAGAAACCTTTGACTGAGAATGAAGAAGAAGTGAAAGCTAATTTTGTCAAAGACTTCAAAAACCTTGTTCGTGGTCGTTACCAAAACTTGCTTGATTCTAAAACAGACGCATCTGGTTCTGACGCTGGCTTGACTATCCCACAAGATATCCGCACAGCTATCAATACATTGGTTCGTCAATACGATTCATTGCAAGAGTACGTTAACGTTGAAAACGTAACTACTCTTACTGGTTCTCGTGTTTACGAAAAATGGGCTGACATTACTGGACTTAACAAAATTGATGATGAAGCTGGTCAAATCGGTGCGAATGATGATCCAAAACTTTCTCTTATCCGCTACGCTATCAAACGCTATGCTGGTATCTCAACAGTAACTAACAGCTTGCTTGCTGATTCTGCTGAAAATATCCTCGCATGGTTGTCTGGATGGATTGCGAAGAAAGTCGTTGTTACTCGTAACAAAGCTATCTTGGAAGTTATCGCAACACTCCCAACTAAACCAACATTGGCTAAGTGGGATGACATCATTGATCTCGAAGCTAAAGTTGACCCAGCAATCAAACAAACTTCATTCTTTTTGACTAACACTTCTGGCTTTACTGCTCTTAAGAAAGTTAAGAATGCAATGGGTGACTACCTCATGGAACGTGACGTGAAATCACCAACTGGATACTCAATCGATGGTTTCGCAGTTAAAGAAGTTTCTGACCGCTGGCTTGCTAATGGAACTGGTGGAGCTATGCCGTTGTACTTCGGTGATTTGAAACAAGCGGTAACGTTGTTTGACCGTCAACACTTGTCACTACTTTCAACTAATATCGGTGGTGGAGCATTTGAAACTGATACTACTAAAGTACGTGTGATTGACCGCTTCGATGTTGTTAAAACGGATGAAGAAGCGTTTGTGCCAGCGTCATTCAAAGCAATTGCTGACCAAAAAGCTAATCTCACTCCAGGAGCTTAATTTAGGAGGTAAGCAATGAGTGTATCTAAGGAAACCATCATGCAGACTCTTAATCTGGATGAGACAGACGACACTGCACTCATTCCAGCTTACATTGAATCGGCTCAACAGTACATTATCAATGCAGTCGGTAGTGATCAGAAATTCTACGACCTTGACAGTGTAGAATCTCTATACGACACGGCTGTAATAGCCCTAACAAGCACTTATTTCACATACCGGGTTGCTTTAACCGACACGGTGACTTATCCGATTAACTTGACTTTAAATAGCATAATTGGGCAATTAAGGGGCTTATATGCAACGTATAGCGAGGAAAGAGGTGACTAATGCCTAAAGTTAGATATTTACCCTCAGACTTTCGTTTCAAGGCTGATTTTGGTACATACCAAAGCACCCCTAATAAATTTACGGGTGTGAGTGTGCCAAAATTCGTGAAACAATTTACGCTGCACTATAAACCTCATACTCGCACACTCAATCAAGAGTATTTGGCCCAACAGAATGGCGAAAGTGATACAAGAGTTATCGTCATTCGCCACAACGCTAAAGTGGTAGAAGGTCAAGTTGCCGTCCTAAATGGCACTCAATATGATATTGTGCGTGTTAGTCCGAATGAAAACTTTGGGCTTAATCGCTACGACTTTCTGACTTTGAGAAAACATAAGAAAGTTGGGTGATGGCTTATGGTAGGGCTTGACAAGGCACTAGAGGGCTGGCTTGAAACAGTAGCTAGCATTGGTGATTTAACACCAGCGGAACAAGCTAAGATTACCACCGCTGGCGCAAAGGTGTTTCAAAAGGAGTTGGAAGATGTAACTCGTGAGAAACACTACTCAAATAAGAAACATTTGAAGTATGGGCACATGGCTGACGGTTTATCTGTCCAATCCACTAATGCGGATGGCAGAAAAAACGGTGTGGCAACCGTAGGCTGGAAAAACAATTACCACGCTCAAAATGCCAGACGATTAAATGACGGCACTAAAAAATACCGTGCTGATCATTTCGTTACCAATGTCCAAAACGATAGCAACGTTCAAAAGAAAGTGCTATTGGCAGAAAAAGAGGAATATGAAAAACTCATTCGAAGAAAAGGAGGGAAGTGATTAAGTGTTAGCAACCGTAAAACTAAAAGAGCTAATTGACGGCAAAGAATTTGGTGAAATAAGCGAAGTATATGCAAACAACTTGCCTAAAGAGCTCGAAGAAAACACCGATAAGACAATCGTGTTACTCACCGAAAGCAATCCATCCCTTGATTTGAGTGGGAATAATACCTTTTTCGGAAAAACGGATAGGGTAGAGGTACAGATTTTTTACAAAGCTGATATCGATTTTGATATTGAAGCCTTTGAGATGGAATTACTGAAATTCCTAAAATCTGAACACTACTCAATTACAGACATGAGAGAACATAGTATAGACCCCGATACTTTGCAGATTACGGCGGTCTTTTTTGTTGCTCTCGATAAATTAATTTAACAAAGGAGAAATAACTATATGGCAATTGTAGGTTTGAAAATGGTTCGACTTGCTTTGGTTGACCCAAAAACCCAAAAACTACTTAAAGGTGCTGACGGTCTATCGACTGACGGTGTGATTGAAGTTGATTCTAAGATGCTCGGTACTCGTACCGCTAACATTTCCAACTTGGAAGGTCAAGCGACTAAAGTGCCCGGAAATAACTCAGTGCAAGATGTTATGATCGCGCCCGGTTCACCAACAGTAGCGTTTGACTTCAATAACCTTGACTTTGAAATTAAGCAAAAAATGCTTGGTTTTAAAGCAGACGGCAAGGGTGGTTATGTGATGGACGGTGAAAAGCCACACACAGCGGTATTGATTGAATCTGAAACACTTGACCGCAAACACTCAGTATTCTTTGGTTTCGCTAACGGTATCATGCAAGAATCAACTCAAAACGTTGCAACTGATACTGATACTGCTCAAACTCGTCAAGACGATAACATGACATTTAACGCCTTGTCAGCGGATGCGTTCGGTGGTGAGCCTTACAAGAAATACTACACTGGTGCATCTAACTACGATAAAGCTAACATGTTCAAAGAAGTTTTCGGTGGATATGTTCTCACTGGTACACCAGGAATCGGTGGATAATCTAAATAATTCGCAAGAGGTCGGGCTCATGGCCTGACCTCTATTTTTGTGTTAAAGGAGTAAAGATAAATGGAAATCAGAACTATTCAAATCCCAGAAATCAGTAAGAAAGCCTTCAAGGTGACTACAAGCAACCGCAACGTATTGCGTATGCACGAGTACCAATTGGCAGTACTTAAAATTAGCGATACTGTTGAAGATGGTGATACACAAGAGCAAGCACAAGCAAGCTTCACAATCCTTAAAGAAATGCTTGGTTTCATTCGTGCTGTTCTTAACTTGGATGATGAAGCCTACGACAAATTGCTTGATTTGGACAACGAGCGTACACAAGAGATTGCCGAAAAATTGGTGGGCTACATGTACGGTTTGACCGATGAACAACTTGAAAACGCCGCTGGTGAAACTGACCCAAAAGAGTAAAGTCTAAAGGCGAACAGATTTTTGATTTAGAAAATCGCATTGAAGATTTAAAACTCATTGCTAAAAAATCAATCCAAGGTTTTGGGTGGACATTAGATCAGTATTACGACACTGACTATTACGAGCTAATGAAAATCTTAAATGCCAAAGAGGAAGAAGATAGGATGGTAGACCCAACATCTTTACTCTAAATTTTAAGGAAAGGAGGAGAAAATAATACATGGCAAAAGTACAAGCTACCATGTCCACTGAAATCGCCTTAGATACGCTCCAAGCGGCTAACTCGATTAAGCGACTAACCCAGTTAGTCAATAGCTCTACTAACGCATGGAAGGCACAAGAAAGCCAAATGCGTAGCGCTGGGGACTATTTAGGTGCAGCACAAGCTAAGTACGATGGTTTGGGTAATGCTATCCAAAACCAACAACATAAGATTGAGAAACTGAAACAAGAGCAGTCTCAACTTAAGGGAAGTACTGCTGAAACTGCTGAGCAATATCTTAAGTACCAACAACAGATTGACCAAGCCACTACACGTTTGGCATCGTTGGAAAATCAACAGCGCCAAGCTAAGAATAGCCTTGATTACCATAAGTCTGGGCTATCTGAGTTGCAACGTGAGTACAAAGCCCAAAACGAAGCTTCAGACACTTACATCAAGCGTTTAAAAGCTGAAGGCAAGGAAGATGAAGCTAGACAAGAGCAACTCAAGCAATACAAGGGTTCTATCACTAACTTAAACAAGCAGTATGAGACCCAAAAAGAAATGCTTGAGCGTGTCGCTAAACAATCTGGAAAAACTAGCGATGAATACCGCAAGCAAAAGCAACGTTTAGACGAAACGGCAACAAGTTTAGCACACACTAGGAATGCTGCTGACAAGCTGAATGATGAAATCGAGCAAAGTCAACGATCTAGCACGTTCATTGGTCGCTTAAAAGATAGCTTTAAACGCTTAGGAAGTGAAGTCAGTGAAACTGAAACTAAAACCTCACGCTTAAAGGGTATCTTTGGGGCTACGTTTGCAGCTAATTTGATTAGTAACGGTTTCCAAAACGCATTGGGAGCTATTAAGGGCAAGTTTGACGAAATCGCACAATCCAGTGCTGAATATGTTAAATACCAACAAACCATGAACGCCACTTGGTTAACCTTGACGGGTAACGCTGAAGAAGGTAAGAAAATGGTTGACATGACCAACCAAATGGCACAGGCAGCGGCTAACTCAACCGAAATGGTCGATGGTATGAACCAGAAATTCTATGCCGTTACCCACAATACCGAGTTGACTAAACAGCAAACGCAAGCCATTTTGACTTTGCAAGATGCGTTTGGTCAAACCGATGCAGCCGTTGAGAATTTTGCTACTCAATGGGCGCAAATGATTGCCAATGGTAAGGTACAAGGGCAAGACATGATGTCAATCATCAACGTCTTTCCCGAAATGAAAAACCAACTTAAAGAAGTGGCAGCACAAGAGCTTGGCATTGCAGACATGACTGCGGACAAATATGCAGAGCTCCAAAAAGACGGTAAAATCACCGCAGAAATGGCGCAGAAAGCCTTGTTTGAGTTGCAAGACAAATACAAGGATGCCACGGCTAATTTCTCAACTACTATCGGTGGTCTTGAAAGAACTATCCAGTCTCGTATGCCGGCAGTGGTTGCAGCGTTTCGTGACCCAATCGACAAAATGAAAAACCCATTTTTGCAACAGATTGGTAATTGGGTTGCTGACCCTAACACTGAAACGAAGTTTAAAGATTTAGGGGAACACGTTTCCAAAGGTCTAGGAACTATCATGGATGCCTTTTCTAAAGTCTTTAATCTCGGTGATGGCAAAGACAAAATGAATAGCTTTATGGACGGCTTAAACAACGTTGTCGATAAAGTCAGTCAAAGCATTGCTAATAACGCCCCTAAAATTGTAGCTTTCTTCAAGGAAATTAAGGATAGCATAGGGCCACTGCTCAGCATTGGTAAAGACTTCGCTGGTGGTGTATGGGAAACGGCTTTAGGTATGATTAAAGGTGTTGCTGGTGCATTAGGTACGATGGCTGGCAACGGTAAAAAAGCCAAAGCCCCAGTCACATCACTGTCCAAGGCTTTGGGTGGTATTGCTGAACACAAGACGGCTATTAAAACAGTCGGCTCTTTGTTTGCTGCTTATTTTGTAGGCTCTAAGGTTGCTTCGGGCGTCATAAAAGTCGCCAAAGCTATCAATATGTTGAAAAATTCCACAGTAGCTATGACCGTTGCTCAAAAAGCATCGGCAGTGGCTCAAAAAGCGTGGAATCTAGCTATGGCATCAAACCCTATCGGTTTGATTGTGGTTGCAGTAACCACGGCTATTACTGCCTTGGTGTTGCTTTATAAGCACAATAAGAAATTCAAGGCCTTTGTTGATGGCATGTTCAGTGCTGCCAAGAAAGCCTTTGATAAAATCTTCAAAGTTACTAAAGAAATCTTTGGTAAAATCATTGATTTCTTTAAAAAGGACTGGAAACAGGTCCTTTTGTTTATTGCCAATCCTATTGCTGGAGCTTTTGCTTTAATTTACAAGCACAATAAGAAATTCAAGAAATTCGTTGATGGTATCGTTAAAAATATCAAAGACGGTTTTTCTAATGCTGGTAAGTGGCTTTCTAAGACATGGGATGGCATGAAGAAGACTTGGACGGGTGCGATGGACTCAATGACCAAAAGCACCAAGAAAGGTTTTGAAAAGACCAAGACTTACTTCACTGGTGGTGAAAAAGGCATCAAAGCCTTTACCAACACCGCTAAGAAGTTGCTTGTAATCTCCAATCCAGTAGTCGCTGGTTTTGAGTTGATGTACAAGCATAACAAGCCATTCAAGAAATTTGTTGATAGCACTGTGGACCATGTCAAAGACATGGTTAAAGGCGTTGCAAAACACATGACTAGCCTTAAAAAAGACTGGTCTGATAAGTGGGACAACGTCAAGAAATTCGCATCGAAAACGTGGGAAGGCATCAAGGGCAATGCTACAGAAGCCATGACTGCCCTTGGTAAAGATATCGACAAACACCACAAAGGTATCAATAAGAATTGGTTTGATGGCTGGGAAAACTCTAAAAAATTCCTATCTAAAAAATGGGATGAAATCGGAGCGTTAACACAAGAGAAATTCGGTGTTAATATTACCAAACTGATTACCGACGCATTGACCAATATCGCTAAGTTCTTCAAAGATACTTGGGATAATGTTAAAAAAGGTTTTGGCGAAATGTGGGACGGTATGAAGAAACTTGCCGGCGATGGTATCAACGCTGTCATCGCACTGCCTAATGCTGGTATTGATGGTATCAATAAACTTATTTCTGATTTTGGCGGTAGCAAAGAAGCTATCTCTAAAATCCCGAAAGTTAAGTTTGCCGGTGGTACTGGTATGTTTAGCTCATACCGAAACCCAATTACCAAGCCTACGTTAGCAACGCTCAATGATGGTTATGATAGCCCAGAAACCAACAACCAAGAAATGGTAATTCTGCCTAACGGTAAGTCATTCTTGCCACAAGGTCGAAACGTTGAGTACCTCTTGCCAGCTGGTTCGGAAGTCATCAATGCCAGTGAATTGGCAATGCTTATGGGCGTCGAACGTGGAGCGTTTGCCAAGGGTACTGGTTTCTGGTCTAAAATCTGGGATACTGCTACTAATGTTGCTGGCTCGGTTTGGGACACCATGAAGAATGGTGTTGACAAGTTCATGAAGATGATTGAATTTGTGACCGATGTTGTTAAAGACCCAGTGGGATCATTAGCTAAAAAATTCAGCCCTAACGCTGATAAGTTAGCTGGCATGTTCAATCCACTCGGTAATGCGCTTTACAAGAAACCAATCGAAGAAGCCAAAAACTGGTGGAAAGAACTTTGGTCTATGGCCAACGCTTCAATGGATGAAGGTACGGTGGCGATGGGTGCCAAAGGTGATGACTACCGTTTCAAAGACAAAGCGAAAGACGCTGGAGCTGACCCTTGGGGTTATTTCTATCGTGAGTGTGTATCATTCGTTGCAAGCCGTTTGGCAAACCTCGGTGTTAAACCTAGTCTATTTAGCCATCTTGGTAACGGTAATCAGTGGATTTCCGCAAGCGTGCCACACTTAAGCAGACCAAAACCAGGTACAGTAGCCGTCTACACTGGTGGTCCTATTTCAAGCAACCACGTTGACTTTGTCACAGCCGTTCACGGTGATACTTACGACGGTGAAGAGTATAACTACGGCGGTAACGGTCAGTATCACCAATATGCAGGGCGTCATATCTCTAACGCTGCTACGTTCCTTGATTTTGGGGTGCGTGATAGCGGTGGCGGTGGTGAAGACAATAGTAAACCACTTAAAGACCGCAATAGTCCACTTCAAACCTTGATTAAACGCCAAGTCGGTGGCATGTTCGACTGGATTAAGAAAACCCTTGGTCCGTTGCTCAGTCCAGCCGGTGGTGGTGAAGATAATCCACAAGGGACTGGAGTAGCTAGATGGCGTGATTCGGTAGAAAAAGCACTGAAAGCCAACGGCTTGCCTACCACTCAAGAATACGTCGGGGCTTGGTTGCGACAAATTCAAAGCGAATCTGGTGGTAACCCTAATGCCGTCCAAGGTGGGTATGTCGATATCAACACTTTAACCGGTGACCTTGCCAAAGGGTTGGTACAGACAACATCTAGCACCTTTAATTCATTCAAGCACAAAGGTCACGGAAACATCTTCAACGGCTATGATAACCTTTTGGCTGGTATCGCTTATGCGAAAGCTCGTTATGGTGGTAACATGCTTGCGGTTATCGGACACGGGCATGGCTACGCTAACGGCGGTCTAGTCCACAAAAATGGTGTTTATGAATTGGCTGAAGGCGATATGCCAGAGTATGTTATCCCGACAGATATCGCTAAACGTGGTAGAGCGTGGCAACTACTTACTGAAGCAGTGGCACGTTTTGCGGGTGATTCTCCACAAGGCAACCATGACAATGTTTCAGATCGTGACCGTGTTTCTATGCTTGAAAACAAGCTAGATATCATGATTGACTTACTCGGTCAATTAGTAACCAACGGCTCTAACCCTATTGAGGTTAGAAACATCATCGATGGTAGAAGTGTGTCAAACGGTCTCGCACCGTTCATGACAAAAGCAACAAACGATTACGAACGCAGACAAGCGTTGCTAGGAGGTAGCATTATTTGATAGGAATGTCAGTAATTTTTGACGGGAAGAACTTAACCGAATTATTTAATGAGGGGCAAGGACGTACCGTTCCAGTGGATGTCACGAAAAACGTGGCATCCAATTTTAACAACAACTATCAAGACCAAGGGCGTAGACGCTACGGTCAGCAATTCCTATACAGCACCTTGTCAGTTAAGCAAATTCAAGTGTCGTTTACCTTAGTCGGAAACTACGACTACTTTAATACTATTGCTGAAACGCTAGGTGGTTATCTGAATGTAGATAAGCCTAAACCATTGATTTTTGGCGATGAACCTAACAAGGTTTGGGAAGCGATCCCGTCTGGTCAAGCGTCCTTAACAGTGGATAAGAACACAGCACCGATTACCGCAACGGTAACGGTTACATTTGATGTTCCGAAAAGTTACGGTGAAAACAAGGCACAAGCCCTAGTAAGTAGCGACGGTGAAACCAAGTACGGAAGTATTAAGAAGATTTCAACTGGACACTACAAAGCTACGCTAAAAAACTTTGGTACGGCTGAAACCTACCCAGATATTAAACTGAAGTTTAACTCGGATAATGGCTGGGTTGGTATTGTGAAATCATCTAGTGAAAGCTATGAGATTGGAAATCCTAATGAAGCTGACATGCAAGATGTTAAACGTTCAGAAGTTCTTTTGGACTATCGAAACGCTGAAGATGTCAAACGTGGGTTTGCAGCAGGTCAGAAAAACGTTGGTCGGTTTAATGACGATACTGAAAACCTCAACGGAACATTAGGGTTGATTGATGTTTTCAATCGTCCTAACATTGCTTTAACTACAAGGGGCAGTGGGCCTAGACAGAAAAACGGTAGCTCGATAACATGGGAAATCCCGGCAGATTCGAACGGTGATAAAGGCTCACTTAACGAATATATCTGGTGGCGTGAAGTGTTTTGGTTAGGGCTGCCTAATCAATACGGTTTCATTAAATTATCCGTTACGGACGAAAAAGGTGAATTCCTCTACGGTGTAGAGACAGTGAAAACCGTCAATGGTCTGGACTGTGATTATAACTTCCTTGTCAGCGATGGCAAAGGTGGTTATAAAATTGTCGAAAGTAAACGATTTTATGGTACACACTTAGACGAGCACAACCCGTTTAACTCAACTCGTGGGTGGTCAGATATCACCCGTAGGGACGATGAAATTACGTTTTATTGGTGGGGTTCGTATCCTAAATTTAAGATACCAGCTCTAAAAGGGCGTAAGTCTAAGAAGATTAATGTCTTATTGGCTGGTATCCAACAAAGCCCGATTGTGACTCACATGTATCTTGATGAGATGTACTATCGCAAGGACTTTGTCAGTGCTACCGAGGACATTCCTAACCGATTTGGCAAAGGCTCAGTGTTGGAAGTGGACATGGCAAAAGGCAAAACCTTTGTAAACAATCTTCCAGCATCTAATGAGTTAACTTATCTGTCAGAGCCGTTTAGCATTGGTACGGGTGAAACTGAAATCGATATCTACACATCAAGTTGGACGAGAACAGACCCAATTATTGAAATAAGCTGGAAGGAGCGTTATGTTTAATGCAAATTTGGATTCATGATAAAAACATGCGTAAGGTTTGTGCCCTAAACAATAACGTTCCGGGCATGTTGCCCTACTCTAACAGTCAATGGCACACTTACCTTGAGTATTCAACCAGCACATTCGATTTTACAATCCCTAAAATCGTCAATGGTAAAATGCACGAGGATGTAGCTTACATCAATGATCAAATGTATGTGTCATTCTTCTACGATAATACCTATCACGTTTTCTATGTTTCGCAGTTAGTTGAAAATGACACGTCGTTTCAAGTGACGTGTAATAACACTAACTTAGAGTTAGCTATGGAAAGTGCACGCCCTCTTGCTAGTAGTAACGGTGCTAAAAGCATAGAGTGGTATCTTCAAAATCTTGACTTATTAGGCTTGGCTGGTCTAGAGATTGGGATTAACGAAATTTCCGATAAGACAAGAACGATTACATTCGAAGGTCAACAAGGCTCTAAACTGGAGCAGTTGCACAGTCTGATGAATCAATTTGACGCTGAGTTTATCTTTCGTACAGAATTAAACCGAGATGGCACTTTGAAAAAATTTGTCATTGACATCTACCAACGACCAGACGAAAACCACCACGGTATCGGTAAGGTTCGAGGGGATGTCATTCTCTATTATCAAAACGGACTAAAAGGTGTTCAAGTTGCTAGTGACAAGACCCAATTATTCAACGCTGGGTATTTCGTTGGTCAAGAAGGGGCTAACCTTATCGATGTGGAATTTGAAGAAAAAAACGACGTCGGTGAGATTGAGTTTTTTTCAAAAAGAGGAAACCCTATGGTTTACGCTCCTATCTCGATGCAAAAATACCCGTCGACGCTTAGGGGGAGTGATACGGATAGGTGGACACGCAAGGATTTCGAGACAGAATACAAAGATGTCAACGCCCTCAAGGCTTACGCATTGCGTACCATCAAGCAGTATGCTTATCCGTTGCTGACCTACACTGTCGATGTTCAATCTAGTTTTATTGAGAATTACAAGAATATCAATTTAGGCGATACCGTCAAGATTATCAATAATAATTTTAGAGGTGGGCTAGCCCTCGAAGCTCGTGTGTCTGAAATGGTAATTAGTTTTGACATGCCACTTAATAATTCAGTGGTTTTTACCAATTTCAGAAAGCTGGACAATAAACCGTCTGGCAGTTTGCAACAACGCATTGATGAGATTGTTTCTAAATCATTGCCATACCGTGTCGAGATCACAACTACCAACGGCACAGTCTTTAAGAATGGCGTTGGTCGCTCGACTGTTCGACCAGTCTTGAAACAAGGTGATAGAACAGTTAACGCTACATGGCGTTTCGTAATCGACGGTGCTATTAAGTATGTGGGCATGACCTACGACATGGTGGCTTCACAGATTACCCAACCAACCGCCTTAACGGTTTCAGCGTGGATAGACAATAAAGAAGTAGCTTCAGAAGAAGTTACTTTTTTAAATGTCTCGGACGGTAGAAATGGTACTCCCGGACCCAAAGGAGATAAAGGAGAGCAAGGACCGAAAGGCGATAGAGGTAATGACGGACTGCCCGGTAAAAACGGGGTAGGCTTGAAATTTACCACGATTACATACGGTATGAGCGATAGTGATACTGTCATGCCTATAAGCTGGACTTCCAACCCACCGGTTTTGGTCAAAGGTAAATACCTATGGACGAAAACACAATGGATGTATACTGATTTTTCTAGTGAAACAGGGTATCAGAAAACATACATCCCACAGAACGGCTCTAAGGGTGATGATGGTCTGCCCGGTAAGGATGGCGTGGGGCTAGTAAACACTACGCTACGGTATGCGAAATCAACAGACGGTGTGAATAAGCCGTCTGGGGTTGTGGTAGCTAATTTCCCTAACGAGATTAAGCCTAATCGGTCAATCGTTGATAACAACGTCGTTACTGATTTCAAAGTTCGGTTAGAACAAGGTAAGACCTATATCTTATCTGCCGAAACTAATGGCACATTTACCAATCAGCACAATCCAAACCAATCAAGCGACAATGCTACGATTTGGCTTGTCAATCCAAGTTTTAGTACATGGGTAGTGATTTCCGATAGCAACACGGCTAACGGTACGAGATACACCCACAATCGCCCGACTGGTGAATACAATATTCGTGTCAATGGCTATAGAACCGACAATTCGACATGGGTTAAAAACATCATATTTGAGGACGGTACATGGTCGCAAGACATCCCAATGGTCAACCCCGGTGAATACCTATGGACAAGAACGACATGGTTCTATTCAGACGGAACGAACGAACAAGGTTTCTCCGTTGCGAAAATGGGAGAACAAGGACCCAAAGGAGACCGTGGGAATGATGGTATCCCCGGTAAGAATGGTATTGGCATTAGAAACACCAGTGTTCTATATGGTCTATCTATGGCTGAAACTGTACCACCTACGTCATGGTATCAAAACCCGCCAGCATTAGTTAAAGGGCAATGGTTTTGGACCAAGACGGTTTGGACTTATACCGACAACACAAATGAAACGGGATATCAAAAAACCTACGTCGCTAGAGATGGTAACGACGGTAATAACGGTATCGCTGGTAAGGATGGTGTCGGTATTCGTAGCACCACAATCACTTATGCACAAGGAACGTCCGGAACGGTAGCACCAACGACTGGTTGGGCTAGTCAAGTACCTAACGTGCCAGCTGGACAATACCTATGGACTAAAACAGTTTGGAGTTACACCGATAACACTAATGAAACTGGATACTCAGTCTCTAAAATCGGGGAGCAAGGCCCACAAGGTGTTAAGGGTGAGACTGGTGCGAAAGGTGATAGGGGCGAAAAAGGTGATAGAGGTTTACAAGGACCGCAAGGGGCAACCGGTCCTGTCGGCCCTCAAGGACTACAAGGTCCAAAAGGCGACCAAGGTATTCCCGGCGTTAAGGGTGCTGATGGTAAAACACAGTACACCCACATTGCCTATGCTGACACGGTATCTGGTAGTGGTTTCAGCCAAGCCGACACTAACAAAGCTTTCATCGGTATGTATCAAGATTTCAATGCCACAGATAGCCGTAACCCACAAGACTATCGCTGGTCTAAATGGAAAGGCAGTGACGGGCGTGATGGTATCCCCGGCAAAGCTGGAGCGGACGGGCGAACACCTTACGTACACTTTGCCTACGCCGATAGTGCTGATGGTCGAACTGGTTTCAGTCTGACACAAGACGGCAATAAGCGATATCTGGGCGTATGTACCAACTTCGATAGAACTGATAGCACTAATCCCGCTGATTATTCGTGGAACGACATGATCGGCAGTGTTTCGGTTGGTGGCGAAAACCTTATTCGTAACTCAGCGTTTCCGGAGAATCTGGATGGTTGGGGATTCTGGGAGGCATCACAACCTAACTCGAATTTATCTGTGTCAAGTCATTCATTCTATTACAACGGTTCTAAGCCGATGTTTGCGTTAGTGACCACGTCCGCGGCACCAGCGTCTACATTGCGTTTCCCAGTTAAACGAAATACCAACTATTCTCTTAACGTTTCAATCTTGGCAGGCGGTAATCTAAAAGGAATGGATATCTATTTCCTTGGTCGTAAGTCAAACGAAACTAAAACTTTTAGCAAAGTAGTTAACATCAAGCATTTCGATGGTTCGCCATCAACAAGCGGTGTTAAGAAATTTCATTTCACTTTTAACTCCGGCGACTGTGACGAAGGCTTCATCCGTGTCGATAACACCGGCACGACTAACGGTAGCGAGTCGCTGTTATTCTTCACTGAATTAGATTGCTATGAAGGTACGACTGACCGAGCGTGGCAAGCATCACCGAAAGACCTAGCAAGCCAATTAGACGGCAAGGCTGACAGTGCATTGACGCAAAGCCAGCTAAACCGATTGAATGAGATCAACTCGGTTATGAAGGCAGAAATCGAAGCCAAAGCATCCCTTGACACACTTAACCAATGGGTGAGGGCTTACCAAGATTTCGTTAATGCTAACAACGCCAATCGGGCACAAGCCGAAAAGAACCTTGCTGATGCCAGTGCCCGTGTCGCAAAACTGGAGAACAATCTGAATGACATGTCAGAGCGTTGGAATTTCATCGACAGTTACATGGCATCTTCTAACGAGGGGCTTGTCATTGGTAAAACGGATAATTCTAGCTCTATGCTATTCAATCCGAATGGCAGAATTTCAATGTTCTCAGCTGGTAACGAAGTAATGTACATTTCACAAGGTGTGATTCACATTGAAAATGGTATCTTCTCTAAAACTATCCAAATTGGGCGCTTTAGAGAAGAACAAGATTTCATCAATCCAGACCGTAACGTAATCAGATATGTAGGAGGTAAGTAAGATGGCAGAATACTGGTCGAAAGAAGAACGGGGCTACCGTGTTCGAATGACGATTGACCAAGTCAGTCAGGATGCCGAAGCTAATACCAGCACCATTCGTGTTCGGTTGACTTTATTTAACCGTGAAAAAACGTTCACGCATATTTGGTGTAAGTGGTATATCGACGCTTTTGGTCAATATATCGGTGATATGGGCTTTGCCGATATGCCACAAAAAAACTCGCAAGTTCAATTCATTGACAAAACTATCACAGTCGAACACAAGAACGGGAATAATACTTTTGGCTCGATTGCTTACTTCCATAGCTATGGTAATGGTTCTGGGCCTCAAGACTTAACTGTTGGTCCGTATACCATCACTTTGGACCCAATAGCCAATGCTAGCCTCTTAACCATACCTAGTAATGTCACGCTAGGTGATAGCGTTAATTTTTCTATCACAAAAAAAGTTTCATCAGCTAGGCATACACTTAGGTACTCGTGGTACGGGAACAACGGGAAATTAGCTGACAACGTTGACACATCGTATAGATGGACAATCCCAGAGAGCTTTGCTAACGACATTCCGAATAGTTCGTCTGGTTGGGGAACAATATTCCTAGACACTTACGTTGATGGAAAACTGATCAACACGCAATCTAAAACATTTACTGCCGGTTTATCGTTGAATAGAATTAAGCCAACATTTTCTAGGATAGCGTTAGAGGATGCGAATACACTGACAAGAAACATCACTCAATCGGATAGACACTTTGTTTCCGTGTTATCCAAAATCTATGCACGTTTTGAAAATGTTCAAGCGAAGTTCGGATCATCCATCACGGGCTATTTTATGGAAATCGTCGGGAATAATAACACGATTTCTGCACCTAACGGCACTTTCCGTGAAATTTCCGTCAATAAAGATACACAATTCACGTTAAGAGGATATGTCGAAGATAGTCGAGGGATTAGGTCTGATTCTTACGAAACGACCATCACTGTTTTAAATTACTTCAGTCCAACATTGAAATTCGAGGTCGTTCGTAGCGGTGCAACCAATAGCACACTAACCATCAAGCGTTTTGCTAAAGTAGCACCACTCATGGTTAACGGTGTTCAGAAAAACCCGATGAAACTAACGTTCACCACTCGAAACGTCGATTCCGATACAGAAACTATCGACAATGGCGGTGCTGGTGGGAACTGGTCGCAGATTTCAGAGTTTAACGCATCAAATGCTAATCTCGGTAATTCGTACCCAGCCGATACATCGTACATCGTAGTCGGTAAACTGGAAGATAAGTTTACCAGTGTATCATTCCAAGTCACTGTTCCAAGCGACCGAATTGTGATGTCATACGATAAAGAGGGTATTGGTATCAATAAATACCGTGAGCGTGGGGCGTTGGATGTTGACGGCTTGATTTACTCAAACCGCAAACAGATTCAGCACCATAAACTGACCGAGCCAAACGGTGTAGCTATGGATAACAAGGTAGATAACTTAAACGACTATAGAACTACTGGATTCTATTCAATTTTGGGCAACTACCGAAACCATCCCGCATCGGGCGAGGGTGCTTATTTGCAAGTCGTAGAAAGTTTATCTGGATACCATCAAACGCTAACGACTGTTTCTGGTCGAATGTTTAAACGGACAGTAACCAATAATTCCAACGGCTCATGGATTGAGTACACGCCTAAACCAGAAAAACCGGAACCAGCGATTGTTAAGAAGCAAGCAGATTTAGGATGGGATGTCAAACTAAACCTTGTAAAAAAAGGAAGCGTGGTTACGGCAAGCCTTGTTCGAAACGTTTACAAAGTTGAAGGAAATCTTGAATATGCGTCTTTAACAGTGAAAATTCCAGATGGTTTTAAACCATCAACACAAGTCCATTTAGTGGCTAATAAAAACAGTAGTTCTAAATTCATCGGTTCCGCAGTCTGGCATTTATCACCAGACGGTAGTATTAATCTAACTAATCAACTTGCCGACTCAGCCGTATACACCGGTACAGTCACTTACATCACTGAAGACAATTAAGAAAGGAAAATAATAATTATGTCACTTAAAATTACAAAACAACGCACAATCAATGCAGAATTTAATGTCGAAGAAGAAGGAGCTACAATCCTTGTCAAACAGACATTCATTAGTGTAGATTCCAACGCAGTCTCTACAGTTCAAGAGAATCTTCTAAACGCTGAACTCTATGCAAAACACCGTCAAGAAATGCGTACAGACGAACGTGCTCTACGTGACTTGCGTTACAAAGTAGAAGATGAGATTTTGGCTGATACGACAGAGGCTTGATGCGTAAAAAAATGGGGGTAAAAATAAAAGATGAATATTTCTGATTTGATTGACCACCTTGCCCCTACTATCGGAGTCATAGCAACGGGCTGGTTTGGTATGAAAGCTAGCAAGTCCGCTAATTTAAGCAAGTCGCAATTCGGAGATTTAAAAAGCGAATTGGAAAATATCACCGATTCGGTTGAAGTCGTTCAACAAATCGGTGAATCAAACAACGAGAAAATCAACGAATTAAGCGACAAACTAGCAGTGCATGATGAAGCACATCTTGTTACCATGTATCTACGCCTTGAGCGTGACATTAACAAAGAATTAGAGCGTGGATATACCACTGTTCACAATTCTGATGTAATTCACAAAATGCACTCTAGTTACAAGAAACTAGGTGGCAACGGGTACATCGATGCCCTTTATAAAAAATACATTAATTTAGAAGTGAGGAATTAAACATGAAAATTAATTGGTCTATTCGTTTTAAAAACCGTACATTCGTAACACGCTTTGCACTAGCATTGGTGTTGCCAGTTTTGGCTTACTTTGGTATCAAATTTGAAGATATCACAAGTTGGGGAGCTTTGTTTGGATTGTTCGGCAGATTCTTGTCTAACCCATACTTGGTAGGTTTGACAGTGGTCAATGCCTTGAATATGTTCCCAGACCCAACCACGAAAGGTCTTAGCGATAGCGAGCGAGCACTATCATACACTAAACCTTATGAGGACTAGCCTATGGCCAAGCTCATGACTTCCGTCAACCAAATTCAAGGCGGTGATGTTCTCAAATCTGGGGACACCACTTCCGTTTTTGGTTTTGAAATTTTGGGTTACGATGGGAAACTCATGGAACTGTCCGGCATTGGTAAGCTAACACTGTCAAACGACGAAACAGTGGCACTCTATCAAGATGTTACTGTCGAGAATGGTCGTTTTTCATTCACTATGGGCAGTGTGGTAGCTACTGGCACTTACTATCTCGAAGTAAAACTGAATGGGCATATCTTCCCGTCTAATAATTTCAAGGTGAAAGTGAAGAACTCACTAAATGCGGACAGTGCTATCCCATCGGACAAGAGCCCTAAATTAAAGTTACTAGCTGATGAATTGCGAGAGTCTGGGTTAATCAGCGGTGGCGCTGATACCACGGAAGACCTCGTAAATGTCTACAATCTAGCTAAAATTTGAAAGGATAAATAAATGAGTAAATTACATGATTTTGCCCAAGCCGTAGGTGCTGATATCAAAGAAATTAAAACAGCATTGGCTGGCAAGGCTGAGAAAGGTGAAGTAACCGCTAACGGCATCACTCAAGACCAACTTAACACTGCCATTCAAGGTGTTAAGACTGCCATTCTGGGCGAAGGCGTCCCAGAAGAACTCGATACCCTCAAAGAAATCGCTGATAAAATCACTGCTGCTGGTGGAAACACTGACAGTGGTATTATCTCGAAAATGACCGAGCTTGGCACTCGTATTGATACCATCGAGCAAGAAGACCTTGTAAGCGTGTATAATACTGCGAAAGCGTGAGCGTCATGAGTAAGTTCACAGAATTTGCTCAAGCCGTTGGTGAGGATATCAAGGAAATTAAAGATAAACAATCTTCATCATTGTCTGTCAGCCAAGCGTATGGACTATTTCCAACATACAATAACTTTTTTCTACAGGTTTTAGAACAAAATAGATTTGCGGAAGACCCACTTGTAACCAAATCTCAATTACCTACGAGCGAAATTGAAGAGTTAAAACAGAAGGTTGCTGATTTGGAAAGAACGCTTTCGGAGATTAAACAATCTATTCAAAAATAATTATGAGAAAGGAGACCTATGACATCAAAAACACAGTTATTAAACACGCTTGAAAGCCTAGTGAATCAACGTGTAACCGTGCCCACTAATCCTTATGGCGGGCAATGTGCAGCTTTGATTGACTACGTTTTACAGTATGCAGGTCTATTTAATCTTGATTTCAGCTACATGAATGCGATTGACGGATTAGATCGTGCTGAAAACCTAGGGCTTAAAGTCACACGCTTTAACGGTGCGAACAATCCACCAGTAGGGAGTGTTTGGGTAACTAATTGCTTGCCATACCATCAATTTGGGCATATCGGCTTCGTGGTCGCAGAAAACCCAGACGGAACAGTTACCACAGTCGAACAGAATATTGACGGCAACGGTGACGCCCTCTATAACGGCGGTTGGACACGCAAGGTTACTCGAAACCTTGATAGCGCTGGTAATTTCAGCTATATCGATTGGAGTGCACCGGCTCAACAAATGGTCGGATGGTTTGAATTGCCGTTTGACGGCATGGCACAAGATAATTACTTCATCGACGTATCAGCTTACCAACCGGGCGACTTAACAGCTATCTGTCAAGCGTCTGGCACTAATAACACAGTTATTAAGGTCACTGAGGGCATTGGCTGGACTAGTCCAGTAGCTAGCCAGCAAACCAGCACAAGTAACTGTATTGGTTACTATCATTTCGCTAGATTTGGTGGGGATGTAGGCACTGCACAAGCTGAAGCAAATTACTTTATCAGCAATCTGCCATCTCACCCACGTTATCTAGTGTGTGACTACGAGGACGGGGCTAGTGGGGACAAGCAAGCTAACACTAATGCGGTATTGGCATTCATGGATATCTGTAAGGCGAACGGTTTTGAGCCAATCTATTACAGTTACAAGCCGTATACATTGGCTAATGTATATGTAGATCAAATCACTGCACGCTATCCTAATAGCTTGTGGATTGCAGCGTACCCAGATTACGAGGTTCGCCCAGAGCCATATTGGGGTGTATATCCTAACATGGAACATACACGCTGGTGGCAATTCACTAGCACTGGTCTAGCAGGCGGATTGGATAAGAACGTGGTCATCATTAACGATGGCGACAATTTAGTAAATAAGAAAGAGGAAGAAGAAAATATGGATTATGTAGTACGTAGCGAAAGCGGAAGTCAAGGATATGTTGGTGTAGTTAATGGTCGTGTGTTTGGTATCGGTTCAATGGGAACAGTGGACGCTCTACGCTCAGCGGGCGCTAAACACTTGACGTTGCCAGACGATGATTTTGACCGTTTCTTGAATAGCCAATCAAACGACACTGCGGCAGTTTCAAAAGCAATCAACGAAGCTAGTGCATCAGTAGTCAAGGCTATCGAAGAACGAGCGCAAGCTACACAAGGCCAAACTGGTAAATAATTAGACCACGAAAACAAATAAACGAAAAGGAGTATATCACCTCCCGACAGACCACAGTTCGGACATCATGGTGGTAGTGGTCAAAGCCTCAGCATTGCGCTGGGGCTTTTTTGTGTTATACTAAATATAGTTTTGATGAGTAACCTTCATAGGTAGACACCACCCACTTTATGGGTGGTTTTTTTATTTGATAAAATATAGGATTGTGGTATAATATAAGTATCTATTGGCACTTATCTTTCTAATTTCTGACTTAACGGTACTGTCGAATGGTAGCCCGATTTTGCCTGCTATCTCTTGGACAGTCTGCCTATAGGTCTGTTCTGTCATTCCGTCACTAGGTAATATAGAAGATGGTGTATAGCTACGAGAAAACTCGTGGCTCTTTTTTTATTATGTCCACAATTCTGTCCACCTTTTTCAGAAATCGGTGGACATAAATAAAAATAAAAAAACTATAAACGCTTAATTTTACTGTGTTTATAGTTTTATTTTTTATCATTTATTACAGCAGAACGTTCCAGTGGACCTTTTTAGGTCCGAGCCAAGAAATGCAAAAGCGAGGATGTCCAGTGGACTTTTTTAGGTCCGAGCCAAGAAACCCAAAAGCTAGGCTGTCCAGTGTAATTTGATAGATTTCTGAAGCTGTTCCATCCGTGTAAAAATGAAAAGAGCCTAGACTGCTTGTCCTAGGCTCTATCTATTGATATAATAATCCTATGATTCAACAAATTTTGTTTATTACGCTTGAAACTATTTTTGAAACGGTTTGTTTTAATTACAGTTTACAGCACGGCTATTACTTTTTTACAGCCTTTTTTGGTTATTTACTGTTTCGTCGTCTTTGGACAACCTATGTTGTTTCACGCATTGCGCGTGCAGCCGACAAGTCTACCAAGAAGTAAGGCTCACTTCGCCAGCGGTCAACCATTTTTCCCGACCATCATCAGTAAGAACGAGAAGTTGGCCCTTATCGCCAATTTCCTTGGCAACACCAGTATAAGTCCTTCCAGCTTGTTCAAAGGTCACTTGTTTGTCTAAAACGAGGGACTTTTCTTTATAGACTTTGACCAAATCGCTAGTAGGAACGGTTAAAAAGAGTTTCCAAATTTCTGAAATGAGCTGGTTTCGAGTAATGCTTGGTTTTTTAGAAGTAAAAAGACTAGTAGCTTTATTAGCTAACTCTTCAGGAAAATCACTGATTGAGAAGTTAAGCCCAACCCCGATAATGACATCTGTGATGCGACCAGATTCGATAGAACTAATGGCTTCGGTAAGGATACCAGCCATTTTTTTGTTGTTGAGGTAGATGTCATTAACCCATTTGATTTCTGTATTGATGCCAGTTAGACGCTGGATAGCTTTGACAATAGCAGCTGCCGCCATCATCGTATAAGGTGGTAACTCCTCAAAATGACAGTTGGGCTTTAAGTGGATACTCATGTAGATACCACCTTGTGGACTGGCAAAGAAGTGACGATCAAATCGTCCTTTGGCCGCTTTTTGACTTGATGCCAGATAAAGTGCGGGCGTCGGATTATTCTTTTCCATGCCATGTTTAGCATCAAGTTGGGTAGACTTAGAATCTGGATTAAAGTAGACTGGAATGTTGAGTTGTTTAGAAATGTCTTGAGGAAGAAGAATATCTCCCTTTTCTAAATAGTAGCCTTTCTTCCGTACACTTGTAATGTCAATTCCTTGTTCTTGTAGTGTTTGGATTGCCTTCCAAATAGCTGTCCGTGAGACACCAAGGCTTTTAGCCAAACTCTCTCCCGTCACAAAGTCAGGACTCTTCGATAAGATGTCATAAACGTGTTCATAAGTTTTCATATCCTAAGTATAATACAAAAGATGGTAAAATGCTCACTATAAATTATTGATAAGGCTTGATAATAAATAACTATATGACTAGACTGAAAAAACATGATATAATGGAAGGTAGTTATTAAGTCCCGATAAGGCAACAGTCATCCTAGGGTTGGCTGTTGGTTCTTTGTAACTTTTTAACGGCGTCTAGCTCTATTAGGAGTATAGCGTTTTACTTATTAGGAGACGGTCAAATCTGTTCTATCTAATACTATTTTTCATATTAAAAGGGGGACATTTTATATGTCAGAACGTAAACTTTTCACGTCTGAATCTGTATCTGAGGGGCATCCAGATAAAATTGCAGACCAAATTTCAGATGCCATTCTTGATGCGATTTTAGCAGAGGATCCAGATGCACACGTTGCAGCAGAAACAGCTGTCTACACTGGTTCTGTCCACGTTTTCGGTGAAGTTTCTACAACAGCTTATGTAGACATTAACCGTGTGGTTCGTGATACTATCGCTGAAATTGGTTATAACAATGCAGAATACGGCTTTGCAGCAGAATCTGTTGGGGTTCACCCATCATTGATCGAACAATCTCCAGACATTGCTCAAGGTGTCAATGAATCACTTGAAGTTCGTGGAACTGGTGATCAAGATCCACTTGATCTTATCGGAGCTGGTGACCAAGGTTTGATGTTTGGTTTTGCTATTGACGAAACTCCAGAGTTTATGCCACTTCCAGTTAGCCTCTCACATAAATTGGTTAAAAAATTGGCAGATTTACGTAAATCTGGTGAGATTTCATACCTTCGTCCAGATGCTAAATCTCAGGTTACCGTTGAGTATGATGAGAATGACCAACCAGTACGCGTTGATACAGTTGTTATTTCAACACAACACGATCCTGAAGCGACTAACGACCAAATTCGTCAAGACGTCATTGAAAAAGTTATTAAGACAGTTATTCCTGCCGAATACTTGGATGATGAGACTAAGTTCTTTATCAACCCAACAGGTCGTTTTGTTATCGGAGGACCTCAAGGGGACTCTGGTTTGACTGGTCGTAAGATCATTGTTGATACTTATGGTGGCTACTCAAGACACGGTGGTGGTGCCTTCTCAGGTAAGGATGCCACTAAGGTTGACCGTTCAGCTTCATATGCAGCTCGCTACATTGCCAAAAACATCGTAGCTGCTGGTCTTGCTAAGAAAGCAGAAGTACAATTGGCTTATGCTATCGGTGTTGCTAACCCTGTGTCTGTCCGTGTTGATACTTTCGGAACGGCGACAGTTGCTGAAAGCAAACTTGAAGCTGCTGTCCGCGATCTCTTTGACTTGCGTCCGGCAGGTATCATTCAAATGCTGGATCTTAAACGTCCTATCTATCGTCAAACAGCGGCCTATGGTCACATGGGACGTACGGACATCGATCTTCCATGGGAAAAATTGGACAAGGTAGATGCCCTCAAAGCGGCTGTAGAAGCTTAAAGAAGTCTAATATTACTTTCAATTTAATAATATCGAAGCAACAGAATTTAATTTTTTTGAATTCTGTTTTTTTGTTTTGAAAATAAATAATATGAATTTTCTGACTTCAAACACTTGTAAAGCCTATGAATTGAGTGATTTAAGGATAAAAACTACCAGCTATAGATAAATTCTTTTGGTGAAAACCTTTGAAAGGAGTTGAAAAATAAGAATAAATTGCTATAATAAAAGTGACGATGTAATTATAAAACTAGAGTCATTTTAGATTGATAGAGTAAGAAGAAATACCTTTAAATAAGGTTTAACAGGTGTTAGATAATCTAAAGTGATCTGGTTAGTTTGTGATTTCTTGGGGAAGCTAATCAACATAACAAGATATTTAGTTAGTCAATTTAATCTATTCTTTAATAATATTAATTTACGTTAATGTTTATTTAGAATGATCTTGTTCTTTCTTATATTTTTAAAATCTTTAAGAATCTTCGAAAGAGATTCAGATGAGAGTTACGTGCTCACTCATTGGGGAGGAGGCCATAACTTTCAAAGAGCTTTCTTAAGAAAGGCATTACATGGTGGTCTTGAGATTATTGGGAAATACTTGAGACTAATGATTAGAATGGGTAGAGAGTGTAGTTAAGGGGACACTCTTAAAAGTGGGGAGAAGTTTATGAATATTTTGATACTTGGTAATACTGCTGGATTAACAAACGATTTCATTTTGAAAACGTTTCCTAATCAAGCAGTTTTTATTTTTGGTCATACAGGTGTAAAGAACTCTCGTAAGAATAAAATCACCGTATATACCAAACATTATGAGAACAATCAATTAGAAGATGTTTTTGATTTTCATGATTATGATCAAATCATCTATTTTTCGGAATATCTCAATTATGGACATGAAAGTTCAGGGGAGATTGAAAATCTCATCAGATTGTTAGAGTGTCTTAAAGATAGAAAAAACAAACGTTTACTTTACATTACAGGTCCTGTCCTTGAGGATGGGAAACGAAGCTTACAGACGACAACTAAGGATACCTTATTATCTTGGACTCGAGAATTTGGGGTCAACCTTAAAGTTCTGCATAGTCCCTTTCTTTATTCAGTCATTAATAAAGAAGATTATCTATATAAACTGTTTGTACGTTTAGACGATCATGAGCAGGTGGAGTTGAAGGAGTCATCACAAAGTCAGGCGACTTTTATCAGTCTATCTGACTTGGGAGATTTGCTTCACAAATTATGTGAGCGATGGAATGACATCTATGAAAGTATTATTATTCCGGATCCCTTCCAACTGACTTTTGGTGAGCTCTTGCAAGCTTTGGATAAATATTTCCCTAACAAGCAGGTTCATTTCTTAGAGGAAAGAAGAATTAGGAAATATGATAACGATCCTGAAAAGCACCATGATTTGCGTGATCGATTCGCTTGGTTTATGCGTTATGCCTTGGTGCGTGACTTGCCAGATATTTACGAAGACTATCAAAAGCAGCGAAAAGGTTCTTTACGTGTTTCTAAGTTCCGCAATATCGTAGATAATATCGTTAAGCAAAAGAGAAATAAGAAACTTGCTGCTGTTGTCGCGACCTTCTTAGTCTTTGAAGCCTTTCGATATATGACTCAAGGTCAGTTACAGTTCCAATTGATTGACCTACGTTTGCTCTTTGTTGTCTTGATTAGTACAGTTTTGGGCATGGGTTATGGCTTGTTCTCGGCAGTCCTTGCAATTATTGGTTTGACAATTAGTCAAATTTTGTCTGGAACTAGCTGGCAATTACTTCTATATAATACGGATCGTTGGGTTGCTTTTATTGCCTATATCTTTATCGCTGTTGTTTGTGGTTTTGTGGAAATGAAGAAAAAAGATGACAAGCTACAACTAGACAAACAATTGGAAACAGTTAAGGAAGACTATCTTATCCTTAATCAATCCTACCATACATTACTCAATGAAAATAAAGACCTGAAAAATGCCTTGTTGGCAAGTCAAGATGGTCTTGGAAAAGCCTATTCTTACTTTGTGACCTTAGATCATGCTAGTGTTGAGAAGGTTCTTAGACAGACGATTGATTTGGTTTCAGAAATTTTGGATGCTCCAGTTTCACTATATGGTGGTGGTCCTTTCCAATATGAACTTCTTTTGGGAGATAACGATAAGAAGCAAGTATCTTTGACAGATTTTAAAGAAGTTGGAGATGCCTTCGGACATGGACGTGTTTGGGCTAATAAATCATTGCTTGAGAATCGTCCAGCTTATGCTATGGAAGTTAAGACCAAGGCAGAGGGTACCTTTATCATTTGGGTAGAGGCTGTTCCTTTTGAAGCCATGTCTACTAAAGTGTTAAACGAGCTTGAGGTTCTTTCAAAAATGAGTCGTTCTTTCATTGAAAAGGCAGAACTTCTTGAACAAGCTAGTCATCAAGGGAGGGTTGCACAATGATTCCAGTCCTAATTACTAGTATTTTAACGGTTTGTTACTTCCTATCTATAGCACTTGTCTATAAAGCCATTGTTAGTGGCAGATCAGATTTAACCATTTTTTACTTGATTTTCCCAATTGCTTTACCTTTCTTTGGTGCCGGTCTGATTCATATGATTTCTAAGCCAAATCCTGGTAGACACCGTCGTGGTCAAGAAGCAGCAGTTGGTGGCAAAATTAAAGATTTGACTATTGATTTTGGAAATATCGATGATTTTCAACGTCCTAAGGAATTGGTTGAAGAAGACATCGTTCCTCTTGAAGAGTCTCTCTATTTGAATAAAGCTAAAGAAGCTCGTCAGCAATTGATGGGATTGGCTAATAATGATCCATCTCATTTCATGGATTTGCTCTACTTGGCTCGTTTAAATGAGGACAGTGAAATTGTCCACTATGCGACAACCTTTATTTCTGAAATTTCAAGTCAATACGATGAGAAGTTGAGTGCCTTTGAGAAACGTTTTGAAAAGGGTGAAGCAGACTTTGACCTCTTAACCGAGTATTGTGATTTTATGGAAGATTACCTCTCTAAAGAACTTCTAAGTAAACAAATGGAAGGTTTGCTTCGTAAGGAGTACGAGGAACGTCTCTTGCAAAAACTTAGTCACGGAACGACTGCTAAAGACTTAGTGAGAGTTATCCATAATGAACTAGCTCTTGGTTTGTATGATTTGGCTCAAAAGCATTTGACACAGCTTTCAATTAAATCAAATGCGGATGATGTGTATTATTTGTATTTGGAATATTACTATCAAACTGGTCAGTTTGATGAATTTAAGAACATGATTCGTGAGATGCAAGGCAAACAGGTTGTTCTTTCTAAGGACAAGCAAGATCTCTTGAACTTCTGGCAAGGAAAAGAGGTGATGGCATGAAATTAGGTAAAAAGAATGTTATCCGAAAAGAAACCTTGCTAGGGGTTGGTCTTATTTTGTGTTTGGCCATCGGACTCTTTGTTCAAAAGAAGGGGGAATGGTACCCAACTCAAGGTAAGGAAGCCTATCTTACAGGAAAAGTACCATCTACGGCCTCAGTGGTCAAGGATTTAGATAAAGATACACTGGTTCTTTATGATAGTGAAAACGAGACGAGTCAAAGGGCTTGGAAACAGTTCGAGCAAATTCTAAAAGATATGCGTATGGGAGCTAAGTTAGTTGATGTGGCTAAACACGAGTCCTATTCACTTTCAGATTATAAAAAAGTAGTCCTTCTTGTCACTGACCTTTCTCGAATGGAGGACCAAGTTCAGCCACTCATGGATTGGACTGAAAAAGGTGGTCAAACACTTTTTGCAGTAACCATGGGGAAAGAAAGTAATCTGGATGCCATTGATCATAATCTCGGCGTGAGTTATTCCAATTTTGAGATGGATGAGGTCAAGGAAATCTACGTGGATCCTGACTTCATGATTGGTGGGGGACGCAATTATAAAATTGAAGAACCTTTTGAGTCAGCTAGAAAAGTCTCTCTTGAAAGTGATGTTAAGGTACATGCTAAAACAACAGATGATTCTCATACACCGTTGATTTGGGAAAAACCATACGGCAAAGGGAAGTTTGTCGTTGATAACCTTGGAATCTATGAGCGTAATGTCCGTGGTATTTATGCCGCTTCCTATAGTCTTTTGACTGAGGCGACGGTTTATCCGGTAATCAATGGTTCTACCTATTATATAGATGATTTCCCATCACCTGTTCCAGCCGGAGATGGTCGTTTCGTTAAACGTGACTACGACATGTCTGTGTCTGAATTTTATACCAATGTTTGGTGGCCAGACCTTCTTAAGCTGCACGAAAAGTATGGTATTGTTCATACAGGTGTGGTCATTGAAAACTATGAGGCCCAGACAGATGGTAAAATTGTTCAACAAAATGATTTAGATCGTTTCAAGTATTTTGGAAATTCGCTTTTGGCTAATGGCGGTGAACTTGGTTATCATGGTTACAACCACCAACCTTTGAGTCCTTCATCTGTTAATTATGGTGAAAAGTATGCCAGCTACAAGACTTGGAAGGATAAGGCTGCTATGAAGGCCAGTCTGTCTGAGTTGATTCGTTTTGTCAACCAACTCTTTCCTAAAACGCAAAAATCAGTCTACGTTCCACCATCAAATATCCTTTCAAAAGAAGGGCGAGAGGTAATCGTTAATGATTTCCCAGAAATCAAGGCTATCTCAAGTAACTATTTCCCAGGAGATTTCACTTATTCGCAAGAGTTTGAAGTGTCACCTGATGGAATGATTGAAGAGCCACGTACAGTTTCTGGTGCGGTTTGGGACGATTTCTCACAGATGACGGTCTTTTCTGAAATGAATATGCACTATGTCAATAACCATTTCCTTCACCCTGATGACGTTCTTGATGTCGATCGTGGTGCAGAATTGGGTTGGGCAAAGATGTATAAGGCTTTAGACAAGGAAGTTAGTTGGGTCCACAATATGTCACCTTCGCTCAGGAATCTAACAGGTTCAGAATTAGCAGGTGCTGTTCAGCGTTACGGTATTTTGAAAGTTTCTCAAAAATATACAAAAGACGCCCTAAAAATAGATCTTGAGAATTTTCATGATCATGCTTACCTTATGGTTCGTTTAAATCAAAACGAGGTTAAGAAGGTAAAAAATGGTAAGGTTACGCATTTAACGGGTAATCTTTACCTATTGGAGGCTACGAATAAGTCAGTCACCATCACATTAAAATAAGGCAAAATAGGGGAAAATGCCGATGAAGATATGTTTAATTCTTGAAGGGTCCTATCCGTATGTTCACGGTGGTGTCTCTACTTGGATGCATCAATATATTACAGAAATGAAAGAGCATGAATTTGTTCTCTGGGTTGTGGGGGCAACACATGAGCAAAAGGGAAAGTTTGTTTATGAACTTCCTGAAAATGTCGTAGAAGTACACGAAGTCTTTTTGGACTATGTTGTGCCAGATAAAGAAGAAGACATAGAGCCACATCAGTTTACAGATGAGGAAAAACAAGCGCTTAAAGATATGGTTTTTTGTCAACAACCTGATTGGAAAGTCTTGTTTAAACTTTTACAGGACGGTAAGGTCGTTCCAAACGATCTCTTGAGTAGTGAGGCCTTTTTTCAGGTCTTGAAGGATCTCTGTAGTGAGCGCTACACGCAGCTATCTTTTTCAGATGTTTTTCACACGATCCGTTCTATGTTGTTTCCACTTTTAAATATTTTATCTTGTCCACCTCCTGAAGCAGATGTTTACCACTCAATCTCTACAGGTTATGGTGGTATTCTTGCAACTTTGGGAAGTTTGACTTATGACAAACCTCTCTTCTTAACTGAACACGGGATTTATACGCGTGAACGTGAGGAAGAGTTGCTTCGTGCCAAGTGGGTTTTACCTACAATGCGCCAACAGTGGGTAAGGTTCTTCTATATGTTGTCTGATGCGATTTATCAAAATGCTCAAAAAATTACCAGCCTCTTTACTAAGGCCAAGGAAATTCAGATTGAGATGGGGTGTGATCCAGAGAAATGTCAGGTTATCTCAAACGGGATTGACTACGATGCGTTTTCTCAAATTCCTTTGAAAGAACCAGATGGTTGGATTGATATTGGAGCCGTGGTACGTTTGGCTCCAATTAAGGACATCAAAACCATGTTGTATTCTTTCTACGAACTGGCTCAGCAAGTGCCAAACGTTCGTTTGCATATCATGGGTGGCATAGATGACCAAGAATATGCGGATGAGTGTTTTAGCTTGGCCGATAAGATGGATTTGGGAGATCGTCTCCTATTCACTGGTCGAGTTAATATTCGAGAATATATGAAGAAAATTGATTTTACGCTTTTGACCAGCCTTTCTGAAGGTTTGCCACTTTCTGTTTTGGAATCAATGGCGGCTAGCCGTCCTTGTGTGACGACAGATGTCGGATGTTGTCGAGAATTGCTAGAAGGTCGTGAGGATGACAATCTAGGGATTGCAGGATTTTGTGTGCCACCTACTTGTACAGGGCCTCTTGCAGAAGCTATGAAGAAGATGGCGATTAATGATGCTAGACGTCTTGAAATGGGTGAAATTGCGCGTAAGCGTGTTGAAGCGATATATCAATATCCGCAAATGATCGGTCAGTACCGACGCTTATATGAGGAGGTGGCTGTTTAATGGCCGGTATTGGATTTGAATTACGTAAAATTTACAACGAGGATAGCCTTTTTTCAAAACAAAAGGCCTACGCTTATGCTGGAATTGTTTATACCGGTCCTATGCTTTTGGGGATTTTGCTTACAGCTGGTGTCGTTGTTCTAACAATGGTAGCGGGAATCAGTGAAAATGAGCGTGATTATATTCTTTCAAACTTAACTTACGCTATTATCTTTTCACTCGTGATTACCAGTCTCTTTTCTCTGGTGGTAACTCGCTTTGTTGCGGACATGCTCTACGAGAAGAAATTTGAGACTATTATCCCTTCATTTTATGCGTCGAGTGCTTTGATGCTTATGATTGGGACACCGCTGTATGCGATTTATCTAGCCTTGGCTAGTCGAAGCTTAGCAGAAGTGGCTATGGGAGTTTTGCTCTTTGGTGAGCTCTGTCTCGTTTGGAATGTGATTACCTACTTGACAGCGATTAAATCCTATAAAGAAATTATCAAAGGTTTCTTTTTAGCGATTGGTGTTACGATTGTCTCTGGATTACTTAGTATTTTCCTACATCAAAAGTATGGTATCTTCCTAAGTGTTTGTTTGGGATACGGTGGAATGATGTTTTGGATGGTTCGTCTTATCCATGACTATTTCCCATCTAATCTTAAAATGTCCTTTGAGTTTTTGAAATGGTTTGATCAATTCTCTGATCTTGCCAAGACAGGGCTTTACATGTTGGTAGCACTCTTTGCTCATATTATTATTAACTGGTTTGGGCCAATTAGTAAGAGTTTTGATGGTTTCTTCCGTACAGCTCCAGTCTACGATGTGCCAGCCATGCTAGCCTACTTAACGACTTTGGTATCAACACTTAACTTCGTTATGTCTGTCGAGGTTTCCTTCTATCCGCATTTCCGACGTTATTTTAACCTATATAATGAAGAGGGAAGTCTTTCGGATATCCAGGAAGCTGAAACTCAGATGCTGGATGTTATGAGTAACGAGCTTAAATATGTTTTTTGGAAACAATTGCTAGCGACAATTTTCATTATGTTCTTCGGAAGCGTGGCCTTGACTTACTTACCAATTGGTTTTAACAATCAAATGCATGGGTACTTTTTAACGCTATGTCTTGCTTATGGCCTCTATGCTGTTGGTAACGTTAATATCTTGCTTTTGATGTATTTTGCAGATTATAAGGGAGCCAAGAAACTTGCTAAACACTTTGCTATTCTGACAGTAGTCTTGAGTTTGGGTTCTCAGTTCTTGGACTCAGCCTTTCTCGGTTATGCCTTCTTGATTTCTTCTTTAGTTCTTTTCATTGAAAGTGGTCAGGAAATCGATAAATACACAAGTGATCTTCAGTATCATTTCTTAGGAAGCCAAGCCATGGTATCTAAGAAAGACGTGGGCTATTTTGAAAAATGGACTGAGCGTTTAGAAAACGTACAAAAGAGGTGGGGGAAATGAATAGGAAAAAGAGTTTAGCAGCAGTTTTGTTGCTCTGTACGGTCTTTGGTTTTACAGCATGCGGGACCAAGGAGCAAACAAAAAACGGTGTGACAACTAAAAAAGTAGATAAACAAGCGGCCACTGATATCTCTAATGTACACTTAAGAGACAAAAAGAGTCTCTATGATAAGGATCATACAAAGGTAACGACCATGTACCTGACTGTACGTCGTGGAGATGCTACAGAAAATCAAAATCACTCATGGTCTGAGGTCAACCAATATTCCGTTGAAGATTATCAGAAAATGCATGTTAAACGATATCAAGTAGCAGGGCTCCTCCAAGTAGGTAACGAGGACGGTCCTGTCTCTGGTGAGTTAGGTTATGACCAAGACGTGCCAAATGCCAGTGTTCAGATTCGTGGGGAAAGTTCAAGTAAGAACGCCCAAAAGAACTACAAAATCAAAATTAAAAAGAACAAGGGTGAGTGGAACGGCCAACGTACGATTAACCTTAACAAACACCAGACTGAAGCCCTTCGCTTTAGAAATAAGATGTCCTATGATTTAATGGAAGAAATTCCACAACTCATGGGTGCTAGAACGAGTTTTGTTCACCTCTACGTTAAAGATGAAACCTCTGACAATCCTTCAGGTAAATTTGAAGATTATGGTCTCTACACGCAAGTCGAACAGATTAACAAAAACTATCTGAAAGATCATGGTCTGGATGAAAATGCCAACCTTTATAAACCAAACTTCTTCGAATTCTTCCGTTATGAAGATACGATTGTTAAAGAAGATGATCCTAAATTCGATAAGGATAAATTCGAGAAACTTTTGGAAATCAAAGGTAGCCATGATCACACCAAACTTATTGATTTTCTAACCAAGCTCAACGATCCATCGGTGAAGATCGAAACCATCATGGACAAGTATGTAGATCCTGAGAATATCCAATATTGGATGGCCTTCCAGATGTTGCTTGGTAATGATGATACACAGAGTCGTAACATGTATCTCTATAGCCCACAAAACTCAACCAAATGGTACATCATTCCTTGGGATAACGATAGTATCTTGATGAAGAATGAACGTCGTTTGGTAAGTAAGGACAGCGACCAAGCCAATAGCTGGGAAGTCGGTGTCAGCAACTATTGGGGTAACCAACTTTTCCAACGTTTGCTCAAATCAAAAGAGTTCCGCAAGGGTCTAGATGAGAAGATGGATGAGCTACGTAAGACAATTACTGGTGACAAGATTACTTCTATGAGTAATGAATACGCAGCAGTCATTAAACCTTACCTAGCTAAGATGCCTGACCAAATGCATGCTAAGACAACACCTGATAATTACGACAAGATTTTGGCAGATTTGCCAAATGAGTTGGAGAACAACTACAAGATTTACAAAACAAGTCTTGAAAAACCACAACCATTCTTTATCAATAAGCCGGAAGTGGCCAATAACAAATTGAAATTAAGTTGGGGTGCCTCTTACGACTTCAATAACAGCAAGTTGACTTACACAGTTGAGTTAGCTAAGGACTATGAATTTAAAGACAAGGTCTTTGAAAAATCTGGTCTCAAGACCCTCAGTGCTGAAACAGATACCTTGCCTAAGGGACAATACTTTGTACGTGTGACTGCAACTAACGAAGCAGGACAATCACAACGTGCCTTTGACTACTATGTCAATAGTGATAATTCAAAACAATTTGGTATCATGAGCTTCTTTGTCCTTGAAGATGGAAAAATTGGGGTAGATGGCTATGAAGACTAAAGAGAAGCCCTTTCGTCATGAGTTGAAATATGTCATCGGTGAACCAGAAAAGGCTATGCTGACTGAGCGTTTTAAACATTTGATTCAATTGGATAAGCATGCGACAAATGGTGGTTATACCATTCGGAGTCTTTATTTTGACGACTATTGGAATAGTGCCTATGCTGAAAAAGATGCAGGTATTCTGGTTCGAAAAAAATATCGGATTCGTATCTATAATTTCGGGACCAATAGTATCAAACTAGAGCGTAAGAAAAAGGTAGATACCTACATTTTGAAAGAGGATGCACCTCTAACCGTTGAAGAATTTTATAAAATTATTGATGGGGACTATGACTTTCTCTTAAAAAGTCCATATCCTCTCTGTCAGGAATTTTACTATGAATGCGTTAGTAACATGATGCGTCCACGGACCATCGTTGACTATGAGCGAGAGCCGTGGGTCTATGACTTTGGAACAGTTCGCTTAACCTTTGACCAAAATGTTAGAGTAGCGGTTGGAAGTTTTGATATTTTTGATCCAGACTTACCAACAATTCCAGTCATTGATCCAGAAAAGATGGTTTTCGAAGTTAAATACACAGAGTATCTGCCAAAGATTGTCCAGAGTGTCTTGCCAGGGAAAGCAGACATGATGGCTGTCTCTAAGTACGTATTGGCTTATGAAAAATCTCAGTATCTAAATGGTTTTGAATACTGGGAAGATGGGAATATATAAATAGGAAAAGGCTAAGTTTGGAAGAACTTAGTATAAGAAGGGGAGTTTATGAGTGTTCAAGACTTTATAAAAAAATCAATTTTGCAGTCTGATAACTATGCGACACAATCACCGTTTCGTATTGTTATCGTCTTGCTACTTGCCTTGTTGATTGGAGCCTTTATCTATAAGGTTTACCAGCATTTCTTTACAGGCGTTATTTATTCACGCAGTTTTGCCATGACCTTGGTCGGTATGACCTTGCTCACATCAATGGTAACACTGGCAATCAGTTCAAACATCGTTATCTCACTTGGTATGGTCGGTGCCCTCTCTATCGTCCGTTACCGTACCGCAGTTAAGGATCCTATGGACTTGCTCTACCTTTTCTGGGCAATTACCTCAGGGATTACGGTAGGGGCAGGTATGTATGTTCTAGCCGTTGTAACGTCTATCGTTATCCTTTTAATGCTTATTGTCTTTAGCCGCTTGCAAGAGACTGGTAAGGTGTATATCGCTGTGGTTCACTATGATGGTGAGCACACAGGTGACAAAGTTATTCAAGAACTTGGTCGCATCAAACACTTTATCAAGTCTGAAACCATGAGAAAAGACAGTGTTGAGATGGCTATTGAAGTCTTTGTGAAAAATAACGACCTTACCTTCGTTGAAAACATTAAATCTATCGAAGGTGTCAAAGACCTTACGCTGATCCAATACAACGGCGAATACCATGGCTAGTAAACGTGAGAAGAAGAGTTGGAGTAGTCGAAAGAAGAAACTTTGGCTCGTCATCTGTCTAATCATCATTACGAGTGGTCTTTATGCTATTTTTGTGTATTTGAATACCAGAAATACAGGTACCAAGTTTGAATATACGCTTTCAGACAAGAGTTTTGGGAATCCGCTCATGGGTTATGTCCCTTCAGCGGAAGAAAAAACAGTCTCTGAAGATGTTCATCTTGTCTATGTTGATATCACATGGAAAGAATTGGAACCTAAAAAGGGCCATTATAACTGGGAAACGATTGAAGAAAGTAACCAGTTCAAACGATGGAAGAAAGAAGGCAAGCAGGTCGTCTTACGTTTCTTGCTAGATTACCCTGGCAAATCAAGTCATAAGGATATCCCTGACTGGTTGGGAAATGAAATTTCTGACCTTGGGGATGCTTATAACACATCCTACGGTAAAGGATTTTCACCAAATTACCAAAATAAACTGCTTAGAAAATACTATAAAGAAGCTGTTACTGCTATGGGACAGCGTTGGGGCAATGATGATTTTATCGCCTACATCGAACTTGGTGGCTTAGGACACTGGGGTGAGTGGCATGTTCACTCAGATGCTGGTATTCGCCAATTGCCACGCAAAGAAGTTCGTAAGGACTATATTGCACCGTTTCAACCAGCCTTTCCTAAAGCAAAGATTCTTATGAGAAGACCTTTTGATACAGGTTTGGAAGGTGATTTTGGAATCTATAATGATGTCTTTGGAGACAAATCAGCAACCAAAACCTGGTTAAATTGGATTCAAAATAGTGGCTCATACGATCAAACCCAAGAGCAAGCAGCCTTGAAAGCCATGCCTAAGGCTTGGGAAAAGGCTCCTATCGGTGGTGAATTGACAAGTTCACAGTCTATGTCTAGCTTACTAGGTAATAACTTAGATGAGTTAACTGAAGAAGCTAAGGCAGCTCATTTGACCTTCCTGGGTCCAAAGGTTGCCGAAGATATTGGTGACGGGCAAGCTGCTTATAAGGAGCTCTTGAAGAACATGGGCTATCGCCTCTGGGTGTCAGGTTTAACAATCTCCAAAGGAGAGAGCAAGGTTGATATTACCCTAAATTTGGAAAATTCTGGGGTTGCCCCTTTATATGGGGATTGGCCTGTGGTATTATACTTGTGTAATACTAATGGCAAGGTTCTTCAAGCCCAACAACTTGATTGTCGTTTGTCTGAATTGCTTCCAGATCAAACAACTGAACTTAAGGCAAGTTTTGCCTATTCCAAAGATCAGAACTATCAAGTGAAGCTAGGAATTCTATCTCCAATGACACAAGAGCCTTCGGTTCATTTTGCCATGAAAGGTTTTGAAGGAGAAGTTATGCCTAAATTAGCAACGATTCAAAAGGATCAAAAAGGCACTGGCAAGTAAGAAAGGAAAAATAAATGTCTATTTTAATTACAGGAGGAGCTGGCTATATCGGTAGCCACACAACCGTTGAACTCCTTAATGCAGGTTTCGATGTAGTCTTAGTTGACGACTTTTCAAATAGTTCACCAGCAGTACTTGAACGTTTGGAAAAGATTACAGGTAAAAAATTTCCATTTTATCAAGGCTCAATTTTAGATACTGATTTTTTGGATAAGGTTTTCACAAATGAAGATATTGAGTTAGTTATTCACTTTGCGGCCTTCAAGGCAGTGGGTGAATCTGTTCAAAAACCTTTGAAATATTATAAGAACAACATCAGTGGTACCATTACCCTCCTTGAAAAAATGAAGGAATATGATGTTAAAAACATCGTCTTCAGTTCAAGTGCAACAGTTTACGGTACCAATAATCCTTCTCCAATGACCGAAGATATGCCAACGTCAGCGATTAACCCATATGGTTATACTAAGTTGATGATGGAACAAATTCTTACAGACGTAGCTGCTTCAGATCCGTCATGGTCTGTCACAAATCTTCGTTATTTCAATCCTATCGGTGCTCATGAAAGTGGTTTGATTGGGGAATTGCCAAACGGTATTCCAAACAACCTGATGCCATATATTACACAAGTAGCTATCGGTAAACTGCCTGAGCTTAACGTCTTTGGGGATGACTATCCAACTCCAGATGGTACAGGTGTGCGTGACTACATTCACGTTCTTGACCTGGCCTCAGGTCACTTGGCTGCTGTCAAATATAATTTGAGTCATAAAGGTGCTGAGATTTTCAACTTGGGTACTGGACATGGTTATAGCGTTTTGGATCTCGTTAAGACTTTCGAAGCTGAAAACAAGGTTGCTATCCCATACCGTATTCAAGGACGTCGTGCTGGCGATATTGCTACTTGCTATGCCTCTCCTGAAAAGGCCAAAGAAGTCCTTGGCTGGGAAGCTAAGAAGACCTTGAAAGAAATGGTTAGAGATTCATGGCGTTGGCAAACGACTAACCCAAACGGTTATGAAGACTAAGTAGCATAACTCAAATTATCAGTTCCTAGGGAGTGTAAGATAAGCACTAGATTATTTTAAACTATGCCTAATCTAGTAGCTTCAAAAATAAAGAGAAGAGGAGTGGGAGCGGTCACTAAATGATTACAGATTTAGAACTGTCTCACCCTCTTTTTATGTTTAAGCTTAGCTTTCTATGGTATAATGAAACTATGACTATTATTAATCAATTCGTCACTTTGGCGAGTCACCTTGTATTTATAGGATTGAGCTACCAAATGCTGATTAGCCTTTTTGATTGGGCGAAGATCATCAAAAATCCGATTGAAAATACTGGTAAATTGAAACTCTTTTTGCTCTTTATCAGTATTGCCTTAGGCTACCTTATCAGCTCCTTTGTTCTGGCGGTTTTAGCTTTTGGACAGAATATGGCTAGCTCGATTTCTTAAATTAGTGATTTTAAAAGACTTTTGATATAATACAAAAAGATGAAAATGACCCTTGAAAGGAATCCTTATGGATAAAATTATTGTGCAGGGTGGCAACACTCGATTAAGTGGTGAGGTTGTCATTGAAGGTGCTAAAAACGCTGTCCTCCCTTTGTTGGCAGCGACTATCTTGGCCTCAGAAGGTCAAACAACCTTAACTAATGTTCCAATCTTGTCAGATGTTTACACGATGAATAATGTTGTTCGTGGTTTAGATATTGCTGTAGACTTTGACGAGGAAAATAATACCGTTGTCGTTGATGCTAGTGGAGAAATTCTCGATCAAGCACCATACGAGTATGTTAGCAAGATGCGTGCGTCAATCGTAGTTCTTGGACCTATTCTTGCCCGTAATGGTCACGCTAAGGTTTCAATGCCTGGCGGTTGTACGATTGGTAGTCGTCCAATCGACCTCCACCTCAAAGGTTTAGAAGCAATGGGTGCTAAAATTACCCAAGTTGGTGGTGACATTACTGCGACAGCAGAAAACCTTAAAGGTGCAACTATTTATATGGACTTCCCATCTGTTGGTGCCACTCAAAACCTTATGATGGCAGCAACTTTGGCTGATGGTGTTACAACCATTGAAAATGCTGCGCGTGAACCAGAAATTGTTGACTTGGCCCTCCTTCTTAACGAGATGGGAGCAGACGTCAAAGGTGCTGGAACTGAAACGCTCGTGATTAAAGGTGTTAAAGCTCTCCATGGTACTAAACATGCGGTTGTTCAGGACCGTATTGAAGCCGGTACTTTTATGGTAGCGGCAGCTATGACTTCTGGAGATGTTCTCATCAAAGATGCTATCTGGGAACATAACCGTCCTTTGATTTCAAAATTATTGGAAATGGGTGTCGATGTTAAGGAAGAAGAAGGTGGCATTCGTGTTAAATCTGATATTTCTCAATTGAAACCAGTAACCGTTAAAACTCTACCTCACCCAGGTTTCCCAACTGACATGCAGGCTCAATTTACAGCACTTATGGCAGTGGTAAACGGGGAATCAACCATGATTGAAACTGTCTTTGAGAATCGCTTCCAACACTTGGAAGAAATGCGTCGTATGGGACTTCATTCAGAAATCCTTCGTGACACGGCTATGATTCACGGTGGTTTGCCACTTCAAGGTGCTCAGGTTATGTCTACTGACCTTCGAGCTTCAGCAGCACTTATTCTTACAGGAATGGTAGCTGAAGGAACAACGACTGTTGGTAAATTGACACACTTGGATCGTGGTTACTATCAATTCCATGAGAAACTAGCTAAACTAGGAGCAAATATTTCACGTGTAAGTGAGGCTTAGTATGGAAACTGGTAAAGGCTATGTTTTTCGTCAATTATTACTTGTTTTGAGTGTGTGTGTGATTGGCCTTGCTTTTCTAGCTATCGGCTTGATGGTTGGCTATGCTGTTTTAGGAGAGGGCAAGGATCCGATAAGCATCTTAAAACCAGAAACTTGGCAGGCAATTGTTGCTAAATTTACAGGAAAATAAAAGGGAGTGGGAAGTAATCCCGCTCCTTTAGTCATGACATTCATATAAAAGAAAGAGAACAATGGCAAAAAGAAAGACATCTTTAACAAATAAACAGAAACGTCAGCTAGTCTCGTTACTAATAGCGGTCTTGATAGCGGTTCTAGGTTACATTGGGACGAGCAGTAAGCTCTCACCTAACAATCCAATCAAGCAGGTAGCCAGTCTAGTCTCGGGAAAATCCAATAACTCCGTCAAATCAAACGGCTCAACAAGTGGGCAGTCTACGCCACAAGAGCAACTCGCAGAGACGGTGATGACCAGCTCTGTCAAGAGTCAACTAGGAAACGCCATAGAATGGAATGGGGCTGGTGCCTATATTGTTAACGGTAATAAAACCAATCTTAATGCTAAGGTATCTAGCCAACCCTATGCTAATAACCAAGTTAAAAGGGTTCAAGGACAAACCGTTCCTACAGTTGCGAATGCCTTGTTAAGTAAAGCGACTAGACAGTACAAAAATCGTCAAGAAACAGGGAATGGCTCAACATCTTGGACACCAGCTGGATGGCATCAAGTTCACAATCTTTCAGGAGAGTATAGCCATGCCGTAGACCGAGGCCATTTGTTAGGTTATGCACTTGTAGGTGGTCTCAAAGGATTTGATGCCTCGACTTCAAACCCAGAAAATATTGCCGTTCAAACTGCTTGGGCTAACCAAGCTAATAGCGAAACTTCCACGGGCCAAAACTATTATGAAAGTCTGGTACGAAAAGCTCAGGATAAAAACAAACGTGTCCGTTATCGCGTTACACTCATTTATGAAGGAGATAACCTCATTCCATCAGGATCACATCTTGAAGCCAAGTCAGCAGATGGCTCGCTTGAGTTCAATGTCTTCGTGCCAAATGTCCAACAGGGAATTACCCTAGATTATTATTCAGGCAAAGTAACGGTGAATTAACGAAACAAACGACTCCGGTTGGAGTCGTTTTTAGTATCTAGCAAAACAAAACCCCACCCGTAGGTGAGTTTTTTATTTTATTCACTAGCTTGCTCCCATTGTTTAGAGAGGTAGCGAGAGTAGCTAGAGATGGCAAAGTTAACCACGAAATAAGCTAAAGCTACAATACCGTATAAGGTAAAGATTTGACTAGGTTCGTAGTAACCACCCATCAAAATCTGACTCTTACCAAACAATTCTTGTAAGGCGATAACAGAGTAAAGGAAAGAAGTATCCTTGATAACTGTTACGAATTGAGAGATGATAGATGGCAACATCTTACGAATAGCTTGTGGGAAGATGATGTAAATAAAGATTTGTTTGTTGTTAAATCCTTGAGACAAGCCGGCTTCCGTTTGGCCATGGTCAATAGAGTTCAGTCCCCCACGAATGATTTCCGCCAAGGCAGCTGAAGTAAAGACCGTGAAAGAGGTAATCCCTGCCGCAGTTGACTTGAGTTGGAAGACCAGGAAGATAATGAAAATCCAAAGCAAGTTAGGAACATTACGGACGAACTCAACGTAGATAGAAGCAATCCAACGAAGGATAGGATTCTTTCCGTTACGCATCACCGCCAGAATAGTTCCGAACAGGGTAGATAGCACGATGATGAAGAAAGACAAGTAAAGAGTCGTCCACATCCCTTGTGCCAAGAATTTAAGGTTAGTAGCTGATAAAACTTCTGACATAGTGGACCTCCTTAGTAAGCTTTCTTATTCTCTTCTTCTTTACGACGTGCCCAAGTAGCTAGAGGGAAACACATGATAAAGTAGAGGAAGGCAGCCCCAGCAAAGGCCGGCACATAGTTAGTGGTATCATAAGCCCAAGCCTTAGCCGTGAACATGATATCGGCCCCAGAGATGATGGCAACTGTTGAAGTATTCTTAATCAAGTTAACCACTTGGTTGGTCAATGGTGGCAAGATAGTACGGACTGCTTGAGGCAAGATGATGATACGCATGGTATCAGCGTAGGTGAATCCTTGAGACAAAGCCGCTTCGGTTTGACCTTTAGGAACTGCCTCGATACCTGTACGAATAATTTCAGAGATATAGGCTCCTGTGTAGACACCCACACAAAGGATAGCCGTCAATGAAATTGGGATCATGACATGACCATCAGTCAAGATTGAAATCCCATAGAAGACAACCACGAATTGCACAAGCAAGGGTGTGTTCTGGAAGATTTCGACATAAACACGTGAAATGCCACGAAGGACCTTGTTATGAGTCGAACTCATAGCTCCAAAGATAAGCCCAAGAAGAAGAGCTACAATCAAGGCACCAATTGAAATGCCAAGGGTGTAAAAGAAACCTTTGGCAAATTGCCCAAAGTTAGCGAAGAAAGCAGCCCAACGTTCAAGAGCGAAAGGACTAGCCGTTTCAGTTAAAAGATACATAAATTCAGGACTCCTTTCTATTTATCTTCAGCCTTAGCTGGTTTCAAGTGATACTTATCGTAGAGTTTTTGAAGGCTACCATCTTTTTGCCATTTAGCAATCAAATCGTTGGTATAATCAATCAACTCTTGGTTAGACTTGCTTGA
>OHAI01000052.1_pt1 | contig 63118 bp, 64 predicted proteins | sample 1577091 | NCBI WGS metagenome assembly OHAI01 (sample SAMEA3541548, study PRJEB24748) | human gut metagenome | biome: human gut; feature: human-associated habitat; material: faeces | place: China | collected 2012
TTACCTTTAGTTCCAACAAAAAAATTCTTTGGAAATCGTTTCATTCTTCCTTGCATCACATCCTCAAATATTCGAATTGTTATTTCTTCTTCAGATATGTTTACCTTATTAGGATAAAGTAAAACAGCTAAATAAAAGTAGTCTGTTCTCTTGTCTAGTTCTGAAGGAAAGATTACTTTAGCATACACAGTTTTGAGTTTGTACTGTTTAATTACGGAACTGTCGAATAAGTTACGAGTGTCTTGAGGAGACCAATGTAGATAGCACTCAACAACATATCTTATGATTGATAAAGCTATATCGTTGTCCAGTAATTTATCACCGGTGAAAAACACATTCGAAAAAACCTTTTTGTTACCGAGTAGAATTTCATCATACTCATACTGTAGAGAATCAGTTATAACTCTCATAATAATAGATACCTCACTTTTAATTTGATATGTATATTATATCATAGTAGTACCTACTATTGCAATAATATGTATTATGTCAATATATATAAAATATCAGTAATTGTGCTTATTATTGTTCTGTATCAGTTTTTATAAAGCGTTCAGTATTTCTTATATTCAAATCAAAAAAGTTGTACAGAAACAAAAATAAGGGCATTTAGCTCAAAATAAATGAACTAAACACCCTTATATGAATATTAGATTATTAGTTGAACTACTCCGACAATCATATCTGTATTAATAATACCAAAGTTTCTACTATCTGTACTTTGATTACGATTATCACCCATCACAAAAAACTCATTACTTTTTAGTATGATTTTTTTGTTTTTATAGTATATATAATTGCCACTACTTTTTATTACTCTCTTTATTATAAATCCATTAGCAATAGGATTTTTTAGAACAACAATGTCATTATTTTGTATTTGTGCTAGTTTATTAACAACAACAATATCATTATTATTAAGAGTAGGATACATTGAATTACCTTTAACTTTAACAATATTGAAGACAAAAAGTCTTAAAACTAATATTAATAAGGCTAACATGATAATAACTATATTAATACATATTTTTAGTCTTTTATTCATCATCATCCCCATCAACAAAATTGTTGGTTGATGAAAAATTATCAATACTGCTTCTGTATTTCTTATTCAGAATTTCTTTATCTATATTTATATTACTGCTGAAAGTATCATCATATTTCTTATTTTTGAGATACCTACTGTGGTATCGTATAAGTACCCATACTAAACCAATGATAATACTTAGAATAAATAATAGTCCGTAAAACATTAAAGATTGCTTCATATAATTATCACCTTATCCTTTTAGTGTCGAAAGTCTTATCGGCAGCACTACGCAATATAAAGTCATTTTCGGTTTGACTATTACTGTAGACAAAAGAAATTTCTGGACTGTTAACTGTTATTGTTCTTCTGTTATATACAGCATCAGTTTTAACTACTTGTGTTTGACTTGTTAGTCTAGAATTAAGTGGGTTATCCTCAGTCGAATTTAAATCACTTAAACTAGATGGCGTACTAACTTTAGACCATATGATTTGTTTTGTATCGGCAATAAATAAGTATTCAGAATATGTATAACTAATAACATCAGCATTTGTTAATTGATATATCTTAGTATTGTATGCATAATATGTGCCAGACAGATTAGCAGTAAAAGTAACTTCATCTGAATTAGAATAAAGTGGTGGATATACATTATTATAATTGTCAGATATAGTCCACTTGAAATACTTGTTTTCATTCTGAAAATTACGCCATGCTAATGGAGAACTGGTATAAATCATATTATGCTTTGTACCGGTTAAGTTTAATTGCTTGAGGTACACTACCTTAATACTATCTTCAGCACTACAACCATCACTAGCTTTATTGTTATTTGTTTGTAATGCTTTTTTATATGCATCAAGATAATCATTCAGACCATCTTGTCGGCCCTTAAAATTTTTAAAGTCATATAATGTTAAGTCCTTAACAGTTGTATTTACCGGCTTTAAGTTGTAACCATTAAGTTTACGATTAAAGTTATTCCATATATCTTTAATGTTTGCTTTACTAGGATTGTAAAACAATGAATGTTTATATGGTGATTGATGTGATTTTTCTAGGTCATGGTTACCATTATAACCGTTAATACTTTGGTAATAATCATTCCAATTACTATTATCGCCTTCGTTAAATTTAAAACTGTTTGCAACAGATTTTAACTTATCAATATCAGTATCCTTTGTGTTAGAAAGAGTATCATTAAGATGGAATGAGGCTGGATAATTTAAATATGCACCATTATTAGTAGTCCAATTATTTCTACTCGCTAATATGCTTTGTAAATCACTTTGTGGAATATTATACATAGCCATATTAGCATACTGTTGTGATGATGAATTTGTTTGTGGCTTAACATGTGTCATTCCATTATTATTAATGAAGAAATTGTTAGCAATATTATTACATGCATTGTTATAATTATCATAACAAGTGTTATTTTGCCTTTGTTCGGCAGTTTCTTCTGTAACATCTGTACCACCAGAACTACCACCGGTATTATAATCACCTGTTTCAGCCTTATCGGATAGATACCACTTGTTACCATCCGACCTACCTTTAATAGCATTAACTGCAAAACTAGGCACAATACTTATACTAAGCAACAGTGATAAGAATATTATTCTTTTTTTCATAATTTTAATTCCTTTCTATACAAACACCCACTCAGAATAGAGTGGGTATTTTATATTATTTATTGTTTCCAATGTTATCAATTATGTTGAAGTTTGGATCGAAAGTAAAAGGATTACTTTGCCTTTGTACAGGTGTATTACCAGTACCTACATTTTTTTGAATTTCCAAAGATTTTTTATTCTTACCTACAGATAAATCAAATGAGTTTTTGACATTTGTAGGTCCAATTAGTTCTTCTGTTCCTGTAGCAGACTTTAATAACTGTTGTAAATCTCCGTCCATTTTACCTACATTCTTATTATATGATGATTTAATGCTATTAGACTTATCATTACTTGTAATACCCATACTGTTTTTTAAATTTGATGGAGAAGAAAGAGTGTATTTAGATGTTCCATTGGATGCCAATTTAAATACACTACCCACATTAATCATATTATAGGCATTCTTGTAAGATGATGAAGAAGTAAAGCCCTTCACAAGTTTATTTCTCTCTTTTGTTGAACTAGACATCAAAGATTTAATAGATGGTAATTTGCTCATTTTCATGTTTTGCTTTGATGATAGATTACCAAATGTTTTTTTAAAGTAATTTTGAATCTTTACAGAATATCCTTTAGTAAATACACTACTTTTACTATCTCTTGAGTCAACATCAGTAGAATTTCCAAATGAGCTTAATTGACTTTTAAAATTCTTATATATAGTATTAAGAACATTATTATCACTATCAAGAGAAGTGATGTTACTTAAGTCATTAAGATTTACACTTTGTAATTGTTTAACTTGTTGATCCCACATATCGGATAAATCATTCGCAGTTAAAGATGTTGAACCATTATTATCTTGTACGCTATTATTCACACTAGAAGGGACAGTAACGCTTTCACTTGTAACATTACTAGTTACTTCACTTGCATGAGTAGTAGCGATAGCTGTAGTTCCAATAATCATAGCCAGACTAACCGGAATAATAATTTTGGGTAATACCTTTATTAACATTTTAAAACTCCTTTCGATATGTATTACTTAATTGTATAATGATTAAAAAAGTGTTCAGATAAAAACAAGGTTTTGAGTTATATAATTTTTCAGTTCTTTTTTATCTAGGCTTTCTTCGTCTATAGGGCTATATTTATCAAGAATGTATGACAGGAAAACCATAAATAATTCATTGCAATCATACTCATATTTAATAGCAGTAAAGTCTTTTGATTTTGGCCACATATGATTTGCGACAAAAGAGTATTTATTTTTTCTGACGGCTTTGTCGATTAAATTGTATACTCTATCATAATGTTCAAAGGTTATTTCAACCATTTTTATTCACCTCACAGTATTCTATACCATTATTATATATCAGTAGTACCGATTATTCAATTATTTTTACTGGTTATTTTAAATAATTTTTATCATTATATAAATTAGATAGAACTCTGAAAGGAACAAAAAATATGAATATTGAATATGAAGGAATAAGTGATATTGGTTATGAAAGAACAATTAATGAAGATTTTATTGCAATCGAAAAAATTGATGAAAACATTTTATTTGCTATTGTGCTTGATGGTAGTGGTAGTAAGAATTCTGGGTTACAACCTGGCTCATTAATTGCAACTGAAATGATTAATTCACTTAATAATTATCACAAAGCTAACAAAACTATTTTACTTAACTATTCAGAAGTTATATTAAAAGAATGCATGAATAATGCAGGTAAAGTATTAGGTGCTTTCAAGATGGGTAATGATGAACTATATGCAGGACTAGGTGCAAGTGCTACAGCCATACTAATTTGCAATAACAAACTATCCTGTTGCCATTGTGGTAATACCAGATTATATTTGATTCGGAGTATCAAAGATAATGTCAAAATGTTACAATTGACTAAGGACCAAACTGTAGCTAACAAATTACTTGAAGATAAGAAAATATCAGAAGAAGATTATTATTACCATTCTGACAGATTTAAAATCATTGGTGGTTTAGGAATTGTTGCAGAACCAAAGTTACAACACTTTACTATCCCACTTAAATTAAATGATGTTTTAGCATTGACAACAGACGGTATTCATTATGCCATTAGAGGAGAATTCATAAAAGAAATCATACTTCAAAGTAGTAACTGCTTAGATGCAGTTAATTCGCTAAAAAAGGCTGTAGAATTACAAGAATATTCTGACAATCTCGCAACAATTATTATGCAAATGAAGGAGGATAAATAAAAATGAAAATTATAACAATCGGTGGCAAAAAAATTAGGTTAGTTGACCGAGATGTTTTAGCAGCTAAAAAAATTATAAATAATTTTTTTGAATTAATTGAGGAAAAAGGAAAAGAATACAATGCTCCACTTTTTAAGTATACGGCTGTTGTATGCATGTATGCTATGTCATCAGAAATGATTGATGATATAACTCCATCTGCATTAGAAACAATATTAAATGCCGTTAACAAAAATGAACAACTGAAAAAAGAGCAAGAAAAATCACCACAATAAAATGTGGTGATTTTTTTACTTACCTTTAAGAATATTGTACTTTTCGTCTTGCATTTTCATTTTTGTCTTAACATCCTGTTCTTCCATATAAACATCAAGTCCATAACAGTTTTCACTGTATGACGGTGTATCTTGAATAACATTTACCTTGTTAAGAATATTACTTTTTCTTTTATTCTTTAAAACTTTTAACTTAATCTTATTAAAATATCTAAGTACATTAATAGATTGCTTCTTATTATTTGGCTTTTTGTTCTTATTCTCTTTTTTTTGAATAAAATTAAGAATACAAAAACCAATGTATATTCCTAAAAATAAGCCAATCAACAAAACAATAAAAATTAATATGTATGTAATTATCATACTTTTGCTCCTTTATAACACAATTTCAGCAATTTCCTCCAATGTTTCAACTGCTGTATCTGCTGTCATTTCATTATCTATGCCTTTAGATAGTTGGTCTTCAGCGAATGAATCAGTGTTATTTAATGTATCGTCATTCATAATAGAATTATCAAATTCACTATTAGTTAATTCATTATAATTATTTGCATCATATTCGTTTAAGAATTCGTCATTTTCTGTTTCAACTTCATTTGCAGAAAAATTATCATTACTAATTTCACTGTAATCGAGTTCGTTAACATTATCACTGCTAATTTGTTCACCATATTCAACATCATTAGAAAAATCATTACTTTCTAAATCAACATCATTAATTTGTTCGTTAATATTACCATTAACATCTTCAATGAATTGATTAGCTAATGTATCTTCTTGGAAACCACCTGTAATATTACCGAAATCATCAAAAGCACCTTCGAACGAACAACTTACTCCATCAATTTTGAGCGTAGAATTTGTCATATCTAAAGCACTATTAGAGCTAAACACATTTTCAACAAAATTATCAGTATCAATTTTATTTTCGAATGCATCTTCTGTATTAGAAACTTTCTCTTTAATTTTATCGGCAATATCTGTAATTATTTCTTCACTATTATCACCAAATTTATCCGATATAGTATTTAACAGTTCATCCAGTGTGTTAGACAAGGAATCAATATTTTCAATATTCATTTCATTTTCATCAACAAAGGTTGAAATGGAATCAGCAATGCTATCAGCTAAACTATCAATAGTATCTTGGGATAATTCATTAGGTAAATCATCAAACTCATTCTTAATAGTATCTCTTAATTCTGAGGATAAATTATTTTCTTCTAATGGTTCAATATCATTATCGTTAATTAATTTATCAAAATTATCACTGATTGAATCAATAGTATAATCAGCATCACTATAGTTTTCAATTCCGATATTGGAATAATCAGTTATATCTATATCTGAATTATTAGTATTATTCACCTTAGATGAATTTTCTGTTTGTTCAACTTTGTCATTTGAAGTGCTTTCCTTATCATTATTAGATAATTCTTTATCTTTCTCTGATTGTTCAACTTCATCTATATCATCAATATCATCCCCATCATCAACTGCTGCATCATTATCATCTTTTTCACTTTTTTCAGTATCATTGTTATGGTCTTTATCTACATCCTCGCCTTCCGGCTTTTCTGTATCATTGTTAGAATCTTGTTCTACATCATCACCATCTGGCTTATCCGTATCATTCCTAGGTTCTTGTTCAACATCATCACTATTTGGCTTATCCGTATCATTCCTAGGGTCTTGTTCTACATCATCTTTACCATCTGTTTTTTCAGTATCATTCCTAGAGTCTTGTTCTACATCATCACCATTTGGTTTATCCGTATCATTCCTAGGGTCTTGTTCTACATCATCAACTTCTGGCTTATCTGTATCATTCCTAGGGTCAAGCTCTACATCATCAACTTCTGGCTTGTCCGTATCATAACTAGGGCCTTGTTCTACATCTTTACCTTTTGGCTTATCTGTATCATTCTTATGTTCCTTATCAACATCATTATGTTCTTTTCTTTCGATAAACATTTTTATACCACGAGTAATTAATGTTTCAAAAAGATTAGAATTTATAAAATCCTTATATGTTTTAATAACATCAATAATGTTATTAGTATTAATATCGCCTGAGGTTACTTTGCTTAAACTATCTTTAAACTTATTGAATTGTTCAAAGGTATCTTTATGTGCATAATATTTATCTAATCTTTTGATAATTTCTTCAGACTTGTCATCTGAGTCTGTATTTTTTCTATTATCATCAATAACTTTGTTAGATAAGTCACCAAAGACTTCATCAAATTGTGGTTCAATACCATTACTTGTTTGACTATCATATTTATCTAAGCAATTAGTATTAAACTCAACATCAGAATATGATGCCATAGTTTTGATAAAAAAATCTGTATTGCTTGAATCGTTTTCTATTGCATTAACAATATTTTCATTTTCATCATTCTTAATAGAGTCAAAAAAATCATGTTTATTCATAACATATCACCTTCTTAAAACATGCTATCGAGATTATTCATAAATTCGAAGTTTTCATTTCTTATAATATCATCTTGCACATTATTACCATATTCTAAGTTTGTATCTACATTGTCAGTCATATCATAGTCGATATAATCTTCATCTTCAATTTCTGTATCTTTTGGGGTATTTGTAGACTCAACATTGTCCTTGTCAGTATCAACATCATTTGTCTTGACTTGTTTGTTCTTTTCGTAAGTATCAAATATTGCGTCTAATGCTCTAATTATTAAAGTCTCAATTATATTTGTTTTAGAAACATTAATAGCTTCTATAATAATATCAATACGAGTTGGTACTTTTCCTTTATACTCAACACCTTTTTTATATGCATCAACTTTATCCCATAGTCTATGGTGTGCATCAATAGTATCTCTACGAAAGCCAGTATCCTTAAATCTATGTTTCCCAACTTCCAAAGTATTCTTAGAGTCATCATCTGTAGCATTTGTTACAGATACATCATTTTCTGTTTTTGAATCAACTTTGTCAATTTCTTTCCACATAGAGCTTTCTTTAATCATATTGATACCTTCACTAACAATCTCAACTCTATTAAGATTATTTAAATTTGATACTTTATCAATATAATCCTTTGACTTATCCGGCACAAAAACAGCAACTAAGGAAGAAACAGTTTCAACAATATTTTCTGGTGTAAACTTATCGAATAATTCATTTATGGAGGATATATCTTTACTATCAAGATTACCTCTTTCTATAATCTCGTTTTTTATGTCTAACAGTTCATTTTTAAAATTCTCAAGGTGTGAGTCTAAATCAATATCTTTTTTGATAAGTACTTTATCAACATTTTCGAATATCTCAAAAAGTTTGTCACTTATTGATTCAGATGCGTTTTCTACATTATCAGTATCAATGTTATTAAAATAATCTCCAATTTCGATAATATTAAATTTATCTGCTGTAGTTTCAACTTCACCTTCAGAATTAAGTATGGTAATATCATCATAATCAATATTACCTTCATCATCAAATACAAGATGAATTATAGAGTTACTATCCTCTATGCTTCCACTTTCTATTTTATCATTATTAACATAGATATTATCAATAAGTTTTCCTTCAATGTATACTTCAGTATTTGATAAATCATCATCAAATATTTCGTTAAACTTTTTATCACCATCTTCAAGAAAATATTCCTTATTATAAATATCAATATTTTCATAAGGAACTAAATTTTCACTTTCCTTTGATATAGAAATTTTATTTTCTGTACTCATATCAATAGTTGTAGACAAATTATATTTATCCATACTATCTTCAATGATATAATCAACCTTACAATTTTTGATTTCTATATTAACTTCCTTGTAAGTTTCAATTTTAACTATGTCTCCGGTATTATTAAAAGTTTCCGTCTGCAAAGGCTTTTCAAACTTATTTATGCAATTATAATACTGTATTTTTTCTATATTATCTTCATCATATTTTCTTTTTTCAATGCTTACTGTTTCAAATTTATCATAATTTTTGATTGTATCAATTTTATCGTCATTATAAACGATTTCTTTTGATTTATAGCCTTCTTTGTCAAAAACAATACCAACATTATCAGAAAACTTTGTAATTTGATTATCACTATAGTTAACTTTTACAATTTCTTCATTACGAACTATCTTAGAAGGAAAACTATCTTTATCAAATTGTACTTGATATGAGAACTTACCGTCTTCATATATATCCTTAGTTGATATTTGCTCATTATCATAGTTATCTCTATATTGAATTTCATTGTTAGCATAATATTCTTTAGAGATAACATCACTATTTGAATTGTATTTATCTTTAGTTTGAATTACGCCATCTTCATACTGTTCTCTAGAAGATATTTTTCCATTTATATAGTCATTCTTAGATAAAATAACTTCTTTTTTATCGTATGTTTCTACAGTAGTTAACCTTTTATCAGAATAATATTCTTTTACAATATTATCTTTTTTAGTTGTTTCAATTTTTGATATATCTCCACTACTAATATCATAATAAGTTGTTTTGTTACCTTCTATTTCTTTTTCCTTATAAGCAGTACAGTTTTCTACCTTATATAAACTAAACTTATCGTTATCAGTATCTACTACAATATTACCTTTAATATCAAATATTTCTGTTTTATCAATCTTACCTGCGATTCCTTTGTTATAAGTTTCAACAACCACTTTGTTGCCATCAAGTGAAAAAGCAATATCACCATTGCTATTCCAAATCTGTTTACCATTTTTTAGTTCCACAATTTCATTATTTGTGACATCCTCTTGTACAATATTTTGCTTAATATTATTAACTGTCTCAAATAATGTATCATTTGATATTGATACAATATCATTATTCTTACTAGCAATTAAATCATTATATGCTTCCTTAGTTTCAACTAGTTGACCTTTTGCAGATAAATCAAATACTTCTTTGTAAAATTCATTTTCTTTTTGAGTATCGTCATTAAAATAGTCGCTAGGGTTTTGAAAACTTGCAATTTTACCTATATTATCAATTAGCTTACTTCTGTGTTCAATCAAGTCTCTCACATTTTGGAGTTCACTAAGTTTAGCATTTACACTATCCTTAATATTTTGTATTTTATCACTGTTTTCAGCAACTTCCATTTGTTTTGATGCTTTACTGTACTTATCAATAATAACATCAATACTTTTGATAAAATTATCTTCAATAGTAGTACTATACCTACCATTAATTTTAGAAGTAAGTTCCTTTTGTACATTTTGGAGAGTAACTTTTTTGTCTTGAACATCTAACTTATTAATTAATTCACCATCAAGATTATAACGATTGGCAAAATCTAAATTTTCAAACTTTGATATACCATTAAAATCATCTGGGTTACCATAAACCAGATTACCAGACACACCAACTAAACCATACTTGTTATTATCATTGTTAACAACTAAAGTATATCCCGGATTATTTCTTAATTTAGTAATATTATCAACAGTAAATTCCTTATCAATATCATTTTTAAAAAAGTAGTTATTGTTATAAACAGTGATATTAAGTTCTTTATAGGTCATAGGAGTAACTTTCGCTATATTAGTACCTAATACATAGCCAAAATTGTAATCACTATTTTCGTTATTACTAATATTAGAATTGATATTTACATCATCACTGTTTGCAATACCCTTACGGATATTATTAACATAATTTTTAAATTCGTTTCTATCGCCTTCAAAGTTGTTGAATTCATTAATTGAACCAATGGCACTTTCTGTGTCAAATTCAAAATAATTATCAAGTATGTTACTGTCAATATTTTTTTGCATTATAAAACCTTCTTTCGTTTTATATCCTAACTATATAATGATAAAAAAGTTTATAAAATAAAACTATAATAGCATAAACAGAACAATACTATATCCAATTAACGCAAAGGGTGCAAAAGGTAATTCAATTTTTCTTTTTTTAATTCTTTTTATTTTATATTTAACTTTAATAATAATACTAAAAACAATAAAAAATAAAAAAGAAATAATGATAATAACATCAACATAGTATATTCCAAAATAATAGCCAAGTGTTCCCATCATAATAACATCACCAATGCCGCCATACTTCAACAGAGCCATAATAAGGAAAGGAACACTACCAATAATAAGTCCATAAATCATTCCAATTTCGAAAGTATTTTTATACAAGGTATAAACTGTCAAATAAACATCAAATAATGAAAAACAAATAATAGGTAATTGCCTCAGAACAATATCTTCAATAGTAGCTATCACCATAATAACTGACAAAACAATAATGGATAACATAACTTCAAACCTTTCATTAAGTCTTACATATATATAATGACTAAAAATAAAAAAAGACACCAATTAAGGTGTCTTTCATTTTCATATTGTGATTATATTAATTACCGATTTATTAAGTTTATTATTTCTTTTTTTAGTTGTGGTGGAATTGATTCTTGATGTACTAAATATTGCAAATACGCAATATCACCACAATTAAATATATCAGTTATAGTTTGTCCTTTATGTGGGCCTTGTGTCATTCTAAATGGTTTCTGATAGATAGATTGATTATATGGCTTTTGTGCCTTTTGAGGTGCTTCACTGCACTGTATTTCTTCATTTGAATAAACTTTGCCGTCAATTCCTAAATAGCGAATAATGGCTCTATCTGTTGCTCTGTTTTGAGCAGTAACAACAGGGTATTTTTGAGCCACTTCGCTATTTAACGAACTTGGTGTAACCTCGCCAATCTCATTAATGATTGTATTGTTTTTATCAGTTATAATCGCTCTAATTACACAGTGATTATCACTGATTAATACATCCTCATAATTAATGGAAGGAAATAATTCTTTATCTTCAATTTGAAGAGTATCAAAAAAATTAAGTAATGACTTATGTAGTAGAATAACAACATTACTACCGTCATCAAGCGAAGAATTATAACCTTCAATTTTAATTTCTTTCTTTAATCTTTTACTTTTTAATTTTAGTTCCATACTAATTCTCCTTTACAAATCACAATATAAATACTCCATATAAACAAAAAACAAGCTATGATAATATAGTGATAATTCATTCGTTAAAATAAAAAAAAGAGGAACATAGTTCCTCTTTCAAAATGAATAAAATTAAAATTAATAATACTTAAATTCATCAATAATTGTAAGCCAATCTAAACCTAACAATCGGCTTAATGATACAGACAAAGGATATTGCAAGGTAGAATTACTACTTATTATTCTTTGTGCAAGTTCTATGTAACCGATAGCTATATCATAAGCAGTTATATCATTCTTACTTTTAATAGGCATTAACATAGCATTTATTAATTCGTCTGCCCTTCTAAGACCAATTGCTTTAGCAAAAGATATTTGTTTTGCAACTTCCTTAGATATTTCTTTTATAACTTTTTTAGGTAATTTGATTTTTTTCATATTTTTGAGTGACAAATAGCAAAGCTCATATTTTTGAGTTTTTCTTTTTGCTTTTTTTATAATTTTGTCAAAATCCATTTTACCTATATGTCTTACCGGTTTTTCTTCTTCTTCGATAATTACACTGTTGACTTTCCATGTAAGTGCAATTAAGAAACCGGATGTACCAACATCAGAATTACGGATATGTAATCCTGGTGTTATATTTGAATTTGTATATTTTTTATCTAATTTTAATTTTTCATCATTGCATGTAAGGTAAATATCGACCTTACTATTGCTTATATAAGCATAATCAAAGATGAAGGATACTTCTGTACTTAGTTGATGTAATAAGTCTAACAGAATATTTTGTTTGTCAAATGCGTAAAGGGTAGAATTAATTGCATATATACATCTAAAGTTATCTGCTTCTCTGTATATAGCTTTTACTTCTTCACTTCCATTGAGATAAAGTGCATTACAAACAGCAATTGCTCTGTTAAAACTTGTATTGCTATTATAATATGTACAAGACAATCCAAGTCTTTGTAACATTGTGTTATAAGCCATAGGACTTATATAATATCTTTTATCATCAATGATAAATATCATTTGTGATTTTCTCTTAAATTCAGTTTGAATTGTAGAAGGAACTTTAATGGTACCTTTCTTAACAGTGTGATAATTAAAAACACCGTTGTCAAATTCATAAATAACTTCTTCATCTTCAGACGGAAAAATGCATTTATCCGAATTGATAAATCCATTTTTTACAGCTAATGTATAGTCACTTACACTGATTACACCAACAACTTTAACTTGATTTAGCCTAAAGTTGATTTGTGATGTAATTTCAGAATGTTTTTCTACGCTTTTTTTAAATTCATCAAAATCTGTAATTTTGATATTATAATTTCTTTCTAACATATTTAATTCTCCTTAATAAATTATTCATTGATAAATTTATTCATTTTGTAAACTCCCAAATAACAAAAATTATCAACTAATATATATAGTGAGTAATAGAATATGAAAATAAAAAAGAGGTATCTATAATGATACCTCTTAATATTAATTATAACTAAGGCTTGTCACCCTCGTAAACACAAAATATAGCATGTGGTGCCCATGAACCAAACCAATAACTAATTGGAGTTTCCCTATAATTCCATAAAGAACTACCGGCTTGAGCAGTTGCTATATAACCACTAGGTAAATTCTTTTGTGATGGGACTACAACTGCACAATGGCCACCTGCAACACTTGAGTTAGGATTAGTACTTGTTGACATTATGTAAATGCAAGGTTTACCTTCATTAGCAGCCTTTTGTATAGCAGTTGCATTTTCAACAGTTGGACTCTTATACAACTTCCAATCACTGCCGAAACGACCATCAGAAAAATCCTTCCACCATTGTTGTGCTTGTCGAGATTGATAATTTGTCTCATCAAATCCCATACAAATCAAGTAATCATGCATGAAGAAATTGCAAAAAGTAACTCTATCTGTTGGCTGATATATCGGATTAGTTTGTGGTGATAAATAATACTGAACAAAATATGTAGTATATTCCGGACTCCAACTAGTAAGGTTATAAAGTCCATCATCCAGCATCCTTCTCATTGTGAGTTGTCCACCACCATCAGAATACAAACCACCTACACTACCATAATAATCGAAGGCTACAGTTGTAGCACTTCTTTTGACAGTATAATTATTTAGAAATAAGTTATTTCTATTTCTAAAATAATTTCTGATTATTAAGTTTCTTGTGCTTTCAACATTTATAGTTACTGCTGTACCGATTTTCTCATTATCGTCATTTTTATAGTCGCTCAATTCTGTTGATATACTACCTGGTACATTATTAAGATTAAAAACTTTATTTGCTCTGTTCTTTATTTTTGTTTCAATAGATTGAGAGTTTGGTGAGTATATACTAGTATTTGATGATATACCGAGTTTTTCTTTTGCACCGGCATCTGCTGCAATATCGCATACCATTTGTGTTCTATTTGCATTAATACTCATAGCACCAAAATTTAATAGAAAAGCACCGATAGAAAATAACAACATCATTATGGCTGTACACATAAGTGCTATTGAATATCCCTTAGATAATTTTTTGTATCTTATCAACTTTCACCACCCTTTTTTAACTAGTTAGTTAATGACTCAGTATCATTTTCAATCATCATATCAAGGTATGTAGACATAGTTTTATCGGAATTACTAAAAGTTGGAATTACAACATTAACATAATGAGTAACCGTACATCTAATGTAATTGCCTTTCTCCCATGAGGGGTTACTATTACTACCATCTCTCAATATTTCAATTTTAACATTATTACGATTTGACAAAGAACCAAAGGCATTTTTTACAATCTTTTTAGCTGCGTTTTCCGCTCTATCCTTACTGTCACAAACAACAGCTGCCCTACCTGCATTATAGCAAATGTTTTGCAACTGTTCTTTTGTTGTAGATATTTGTGTTATTCCAACAATATATACAATGATTTGCAAGGTAAACACCATACAAATAGCAAATGTTAAGGCTTCAACACCTTTACTCGCCTTTTTATATATTTTTTTGATTTTTTTTAATTTAGCAATCATCATAATAAATCCTTAAAACTAAATTAGTGATAATATTGCAAACAACAAATAACCCATATATGTAAATAATGCAAATGGATATTTATTGCTTGAGTCTTTTATTGCTGATTTCAACTTATTGTTTTTTAAATTGCTAATACTTTTTGTAAAATGATTAGTTTTAAAAATTAAACAGTAAGTTACTAACAATACAAGTGATAATAATAATATTTGTAACACATTTTTCGTTCCGTTAAGTAAGGATAATGCAATATACATTTTTACATCACCCATTCCCATTAAGCCAAGCAAACCAAATATAACAAATATAATTATTGCAACTAGGATATCCTTTATCGAATATCCTAGTTGATAAGCATATATACCACCAAATATCATATGAGAATAAGTTAGTATATTTGGTATTTTATATGTTTTAATATCCGCAATTGTTGCAAATAAAAGAAATTGTAATGAAACAAATAATGATATTAAATTCATTATGGGTTATTTGGAGTTGTGCCACCAACATCTAGATTATTAATTTGTTCAATAGCCACATCCATTTTTCCATTAACGCTTGAATTCATTTCATATACTTTGGAAATCAAACCTACTACAATAATAAGCAAGATAGCCCACTCAATTGTTTCCATACCATCTTCATTAACACACAATGCTTTTATTTTTGATGTGCATTTTTTTAATGAATTTTTTAATTTTTTCATTTTAACCTCCGAAATTTTAATAGTTATTTTAACAGAATTTTCTGTTACTTACAGTGTTGTACTTACTTGTATTGAAACAGGAATTAAAAATAGCCCAATCATTGGAACAAATTTAAATAAAACTATTGGAACTAAAACTGAATTTTTTAATTTTGCAGCTCGTTCCTTCATTTTTAGTAAAGATTGCTTCTTTATTTCCTTATTTTGTCGTTCAATTGATTCTTGAATTGATGAACCTTTCTCGTAAGAAGTCAAAAGGTCCACAACAAAATCAGATAAACTATCTACTTGATAATCATTAGCTAAGTTTTCAAGTGCAGTTTGCCAATTTGTCGCACCCAATTGTGCATCTGCCATAGTTGCTAATAATTCTTCAGATAGCACTGAATTATCAATACTTGAGCAAGTTAATGTTATTGCTTCTTCTACAGGAATATTTACAGCTATTGCAGTGGCAAACAAATCTAAAAATCTAGGCAAATCTTGTTCAAGCTGAAATTTTCTTTCGTTTGCTTTTTGCTTAGCAATATATTCGTTATACTTATATAATGGAAAACCACAAAAAATAGCAATAATCATATAGTAAATACTTCCCAATGCAAAATATAAAACTAAAAAGGCAAAAACAACAATTATTCCTATAACTTTATTAACAATAGTTTTTTTTAGATTTGCATTGATGTGAGCTATATGACAATTATGTAAATATGTTTCAACATCAATATTAATTCTTTGTCCTATTTCTATTGGTTCTTCTTTCGTTAACCCATCATATAATTTTTCTTGCCAGTTAGAGAAAAACCAACTGTCTTTATTTTTACGGTCCTTATTATGTATATAGTATTGGAGAGTAGCAATTGCAACAACCAAAACTAATACTGCAATACCGACAAAAATACTGACTAAAGGTAAAGATAAAGTAAAGTTCATCCAATTAATCCCCCTTTGCCTTAGATACCATCTTATGAGATACGATAGAACCAACAACAAAAGCAATCATAAAACCAACAAATAATGCTGTCATGGAAGGTGTTTCAAAGAATACAGAAGACAAGCTATCCATTGAAGTTAAGAACATACCCACAACAAATATAGGTAGGAAGTCCATTATGATTACAAGAATAGTTGTGTCAATAAAAAGTGAACGAATTTCCTTTTTAACAGATATTCTGTTATTGATGTTCTCTACAATATTCTTAATTGCAGTTGACTTATTACCACCTACTCTATTTTCCATTGCTATCGCAGTTGCAACATCAGATGCGTCTGGATTATTTGCTTCTTTTGCAAATCGCTTAAATGCTTCTTCAAGTGGAATGCCAACTTTAATGTCAGTAAGAATTTGTCTAAAACTTGTCTTAATATCTTCATCCAAAAATTGACTATTCGCAACATCTTCAACTGCTTGTTGAATAGATAAGCCGGAATTGAGAGATGATGCAAATGTTTTTAATGCTCTTGAATATTTTATATCTAAATTCTTTTTTCGGTATTTTCCCAAAACATGTGTAACAATTTCCGGAATAAAAATACCGATTAACGCAAACAAGATAGCTATTGTTTTATTCTTAAGAATGAATACAGAACAAATACCTAACCCTAGAATACTTACAACCATAATAATCATATACTGCTTAAAGGTTAGTCCGGCCATGTTCGCATTAAGTTTTCTCTTTTTTTTATCAATAGCTCGGTGAACAAAATCTGTTTCTTCTTTTCCATCATTGATTAATGATTTTCTGCTAGTGATATAAAAAATATAAGTAAATGCAAATGCAAAAACTGCAATGCAAATTATCACAATAATTGGAACAATACTACTTATTGATATGTACACCATCAGTTTCACCCTCCTTTTTAACTTTAAATAAAGCCATACTTACAGGAATTTCATTGGTTTTAAGGACTTCTAATATTCTTTTTGGCACATAGCCGGTTGCATTATACATTTTATTAATTTCGTCATAATAAAATATATCGTTTAATAATATTTTGTTATCCTTAATCCCACTTACTTCTGTTATATGGGTAATTCTTCTAACACCATCTTTCATCTTTTTAACATGAACAATTAAATACAACGCTTCTGCTATTTGTACATTTTGAGATTCAATAGAGAAGTTATAATTCTCATTCATACTATAAAGGATTGGCATTCTTGAGTTAACCAAATTATGAGGATCATTAGCATGTACTGTTGACATTGAACCTTCATGACCTGTACTCATAGCTGACATCATATCAACTATAGTGCCATCTCTAATTTCACCTACAATAATTCTGTCTGGTCTCATTCTCAAGGCATTCTTTACACAATTTTGTATTGTTACTGGCATCATATCACCAGTATTAATCGCCCTAGACTCCATTCTTCTGATATGAGGTTGATTTAACTGCAATTCACAAGAGTCTTCAATAGTAATGATTAATTCATCCTCTGGAATATAAGAAGACAACATATTAAGCAATGTTGTTTTACCGGAGTTAGTACCACCACTAACAATCATACTAACTCTGCCTTGAACTGCTTTAATAAGGAACAGTAACATTTCATTATTAAGAGTTTTAAATTGAAGATAGTCCTTGCCTGTTAGCTTATCTTCGGCAAATTTACGAATTGTTAAAGTAGCACCATCAGGTGTTACAGGTGGTATTGTAGCATTAACACGAGAACCATTTGATAATCTACCATCAACCATAGGTGTGTGCAAATTAATTTGTCTTCCTATAGGTTGTAATATTCTATCAATAACTGTTCTCAACTGTTCTTCATCAGTAAAAGCAGTTTTTGTTGTAACAATTTTACCGTTTCTTTCAATACAAATTTTATCGTATCTTTCAACGATTATTTCTGTAACGGATGAATCCTTCATAAAATTTTCCAGAGGACCTAAACCTGTTATACTTGATATTACATATTTCTCAATTCTTTTGGCAACTTCAAATGATATGTCATAATTCTTAGTAATATCTTTTACACTATTTGATATTTTTATTTTTATGTCTTCTGTAAATCCCTTTTGAGCAATTTCATCACGATACAAACCAGCTATTTCTGAAGTGATAGATTGAGCAATTTCTGTTTCAGCATCAGTTAGTTGTATATCTTCATGCTTTACTTTTTCAACAATATTTTTTTGTTCTTTACGGATATGATTAATTTTGTCAATTAATACGGCCATATTATCGTCTCCTAAAGATGTCAAATATAGACTTCTTTTTAGCTATAGTAGGTGGTTCACCAACAAGAAAACGAACAACATTACTTAGTTCTCTTGTAAACTCATGATTACTATTAAGTACAATTGGTTGACTACAATTATTAGCCTTAACAACATCAGCAGAATGTTTAATTCTTGCTAAACATTTAAAATTAAATTCCTTTTCGAGTTCATCCACTGCAATCTGTGTATACTTAAATGGCATAATGTTATTAAGAATTAAATACATTTTATCGAGCATTTTTGGTTCAACCTTTTCGATTGTAGAAAGAAAAGATAAATTGCAATTAACAGTTGTAATGTCCTGTGTAGCAACAAGTAATATATAATCAGCAATATCAAGTGCTGTTATTGATGAATCTCTAGTATTGTTACCTGTATCACAAACAACAAAATCAAATCCACCATTATTAACTATATTAGATAACATTACGCTTAACTCTGTTTCACCTATATACATACTATCTGGATGTGATAACGGTGCAACTAACGAATAAAGATTTACAAATGAAGAATGCTTTTGTAGTCTCTGCTCAATTTCGTTTTGAGAATAAACAATGTCACTTGCATTTTCACCATTGTTTATTCGTTCTTTTATCTCTTGAGCCCATTCCGTCATTATTGGACCATCCGGTGAGAAATTAAGAGTAGGTAATACATCACCAAAGTCTATATTATAATCAACAATACATACTTTAAGATTATCTTTACGACCAACAGAAGTCATGGATAGATAAGCAGACAACTCAGTAGATATAGTAGTTTTACCTACACCACCTTTAGCAGCATAAACAGTTACAACTTTAGCCTTCTTAGGCTTATTTGTTTCCTCATATTTTGTCTTGAGAAATGACTCCGTTTCTTCTGCAATTTGTTTTTGCCTTTGTTGATTAATTCTTTCTTTAAAGGTACTAACACCTCTATTCATTATTTCTCTATCATTTGACTTTGTAGAGTCAATTTGAGAATTTGAACGGTAACTTTCGTCAGATACATTATTACTTTCAATGCTTTGAGAAGTATTAACTGTAGTGTTGGTCTCTCTACTTACTGCTGTAGTGTTCTTAAAATTGTTATTAATGTTTTCACTACTATTGGTAGAGGTATTACTATTAGTATTGATATTATGTAAACTTTCAGCTAAAGATGGTTTAGCATTAGAACTGTCATTATTAATACTATTATCAATTTGTGGAGCTTCATTAACAATTGGTAATTCCTCAGTTACACTGTCTTCTTCGATAAAAGGAACTTCTTCCATTACTTGACTTTTCATTTCATCAAAATTTGATTGTTCACTGTTAGCAACCAATTTAGGTTCACTGTTAGCAACTAATCGGATTAGTTCTTCAGCATTATCAATTTCACCATAAGTTGGAATACCTTTTTGGGCGAACACTTCGGTTTCACCTTCACCTGTTTCATATCCATATATTTTTGCCCCACCATATGCTCTCATATGGAATTGTTCAATCACATTATCACTAATCAATATAATGTCTGGAGTGTATTGTTCTACACTTCTATTGAGCAAATCAACATCACTTAGAATATCAACAAGTTCCAAATCTGTATCTTCATTAATCATCATATTTAGTTCCACAACATTTCGAAAAGACTCGTTATTGTCAACTAATACAATTTTTCTCATTTAAATCACTCCAATTAATTTTTACTTTTTGGATCTGGTATATTAAGAACAGGTTGACCATCACCATCTATAGCTTCATTGTTATCATCATTACTTTGAGTTGTATCCTCACTTGATAAATCAGAAGTATTACTATCAATAGTATTAACTAAGCCTAGTCTAATTGAGCCGGAGTTAGCAGCATCACAAATTTTGACGGCTTGATCTTTTGTCGCTTCAAATGTTACTGAAGTTAGAGTGTTATCATTTTTAGCTACATCAATGATTTTTACATTGTCTAATAACGAGTATGTAGAACCACTCTTATAAGTAACAAATATATCGCAATAAGTATCATAAGATAAATCTTTAGTTACACCAGTAATATTATCTACAGCAACAGATACAGCAACCTTGTTAGGTGACAATCTAACTTGTGCAGCAGAACCACTTTCATTTGATAGCATTGCTTTTGATAACAATTCACCTTTAGATACATCTTGTTTAATTTTATCTGCTGACTGGATAACATTAGTATAATTATCTTTGGTAACTAGATAATTAGATGTATCAGTAGAACCTCCTGCAACAACTACAGAAGAATCTATCTCCATTGATGCCAACATGTCTTCAGTAATCTGCGTACCAGCTTTGTATGAATCTTTGAATACATAAACAACTGTTTTAGCAGGACTTAAAAAAAGATAAGTCAGTACACCTGCCACTACACATGCAACAATAGCAACTGCTAATACAATCACTATTTTTTTATCTTTCTTATTCTCAATTATTGGTGTATTAACCTCTGTAACATTATCATTTGTATTATTACTCATAATTTTTATAATTCTCCTTTTCTTATTTTTTGGGATTAAGTAGATTTAATTAAGTCATAGCAAAATTTCTTCCTTTTGTACTCACTATATATAATGATAAAAATTATTTTTTTTAACCACAAAACAAAAAAATAGTCTCTTTAAATTAATAAAGAGACTATTTAATCTAAAAATTTATGCAATATTTAAATTTAATTGCTTGTTAGTTAGAATTTGTTCAATTTCAAGATTGGATGGAGGTGCAATATTTAATCTAGCTATTGAGACTAAAATCGGCTCAGCATCCTTAAAATCAAATGTTCTGGACCTTTGACAAATAAACATACCTGTTTCCATTCGTGGGAAAAACTTAAGAACATCTCTATCATCATATCGTTCTTCTCGACCAATTGAGCGAATAACAACTTGTATATCTTTTTCAGTTTTTAATCGTCCTGCAAAAACTAATCCGGAGTTAGCAATAATTGATTTTGGCATATCGGCAATTTTTTGTGTTATGGCTATGATAAACAAACCATATCCTGCTGACTGATCCAAAATTTCTTCAAATTCTGATGGTCCGGAAACAGTTAATCCCATTGATGAACCACCACCGGAACCTGCTGCATCATTACCGATAAGGACTTCATTGGCTTCTTCGATAACTAATACAGTTTCAAACTGATTTTCACCGAGGAAACCACCTTCATGTGATTTAGCCCACTTATAAAAACCAGAAGTGATAATGCCAAAAATAAAGTTTTTAAATGTCTTTTCTAGTCCGGATGACTCAAGAACGGTAACATCATCATTACCAATCATATCGTCAACTCCTATACCCTCTGATGTACCAAACAGTTTTGACTCAATAGAGTACGGTCTAGAAAATGCTTGTAATCTATCAAGAAGTCTAGCATATGCGTCTCTTGTATCGTTACCTGCTCTACCTCTTGAATTATGTGGATCTTCTAATTCAACTTTAATTGAAAGCATTTTGTTATACACTTTTTGGAAAGTTACATTTTTGGATAGTTCATGCACTTTTTCTTCCCAGTCCGGATCATCTTCACTGATTTCAAATATATTTTGTTCCTCATACAACTTATAAATTGTTTCGCCCATCATTTGTTTACCTCTTTCGAGCAAGCCGTAGGCTCTACAATAAATATCAATTATACCATCAATCCATGTTTGAGGAATAACACCTCTTGGTATAATCAATGGATTAATCTTAATTGGGTGGAATGATGCGTTACCTAACGAATAAAATCTGAACCTTTCTGGTTCAACAAATCTTGCAAGTGTTCTCCAATCCTTCTTAGGATCCATGCAAACAATTCTTAATCTCTTACCTGTTTCACTTCTTCTAATCTTAGATAACTCAGCGACAAATCTCATTGCTGCTACAGTCTTACCGGAACGAGATGCACCTGTAAAGTAGCCATGCATAAGTTCCTTTTCACCAATTTTAAAATCATATTGTGTTCTGTATCCGTTTAACATAGTATATCTTTCAGCTGATAGAACTGTACCCATATAAATCTCGCCTTCCATCATAGAAGGAACGGCAAATTTAGGAATGTCATTAACATCTGCAAAAACACCACCTTCAGAAATTCTAGGTAAGTGTGTATAAGCAACGCACTCAGAAGGTAATAGGATTGTAGAATATTTATTTCTTTTTTCGCCTAAGAATTTTTCTTTACTAATGTCAGCAGAAAAAGCAGTAAAATAGGTTAATAAACTATTTTGTTCCTCTTTTGTAAGGTCCAAAATTTGTAAAGGTTGAGTTATTGCAAATTGATTTTGCCAAGTGGATTTAGCAGTAGCTTTGGCTGCTGCTAAAGCATCTCTAGAAGGGCAACCAATATATAAATAAGTATAAAAGGCTCCTTCACCTCTAAGAGACTTTTTGTATCTTTCATTTTCATATTCAAGCATTTCCAGAATATCTTGAACTTGTTGGTCTTTCCACTGATAACTTTTGTTATAACCAATAGATGGCCCAAAACCCATTGAACTGGATGCACCATTAACATAAGCACCACTGTTTCCTAGGGATGAAGTTTGTGACCTGCTAGTGCTATCACCTGTCGTATTACCATTAGATATACTTTGACTTTGACCGTATGATTGAGATGTACCTCTTGTCATACTGTTAGAAACAGATTGTGATTGAGACATTGAACGAGATACACCATTTGTTATTCCTTGACTTTGAGTAACACTATCACTTACTGATTGTGTTGCACCATAGCTTTCAGAATTATTAACTCCATATCCAAGTGATTGACCTATTGATTGTCCTACATTTTGACTTTGACTAGCACCTAGACTATTACTCATATTGTTTGACATACTTTGTCCAACCGATGCACCATAACTTTCATTCGCACCATAACCTTGTGACATACCCATACTGTGAGATTGTCCTATACTTTGAGAGTCAGATGTTCCATAATTAACACCAAAGCCTTCATTATATGATTTACCGTAACTAGTACCAAAACTTTCATTTGCACCCCAAGATTGACCGACAGACATAGAGTCGGAACGACCAACAGATGCACTTTGCGATACACTATTACTGTGACTAACAGAATTACTTAATCCCATGGTATCTGATGTACCGGAACTATATCCATTTGAGTATCCTGCACTATTACCATAACTAATACCATAAGAATTACCATCATTTAAGCCCCAACTATCAGAACTACTACTTGAAGTACCTGAAGAGTCAGAACTACCAGAAGAAAGGCTACCTCCAATATTAGCACCTATAAAAGGTACACTAATACTACCGTTAAAGGAACTAGAAGAATTATCTGAATGACTATTACTTTTTCCATGAGAACTTCCTGTATTTGAATTTGAGCCAGAAGATAAGCCAAAATTCTGACCTAATGATGTTCCTACAGACGAACTTGAATTGCTACTACTATTAGTGCCATGAGAGAACGAACTGCCTTGACTATATCCGTCAGTTGTGCCTACAGTAGCAGAATTGCTTTGGCTAATAGAAGTTCCTTGATTAAAACTTGTACCATAGCTAGTACCAACATTATGACTATTAGATACATTTTGTCCAAAAGATTGATTATAGCTTTGTCCTTGTGATATACCATGTGTATTAGTATTTGACGCACCATAAGTATCAGATAAACTTACATTTTGAGAGTTACCCACATTATGTGACATACCTGTATTTTGACCTATAGATTGCCCTAATGATTGACCTATATTTTGACCAATACTAGCACCTGTATTTGCACCGGAATTAAAACCTACATTTTGTGATGTACCACTTGACAATGAGTGAGACAAAGAATTGCCTACAGTATGACCTTGACTTATAGATTGGCTATGAGATAAACTTTCGCCATAACTTTGGCCTACAGTTTGACCTACTGTATGACCATATGATTGAGATAAACTTTCCCCAACATTCTCGCCAAACGATTGAGTAAACGACTCACCTATTGAATGACCTGTAGAAGATGCATCAGCATATGCCTTATTCCAACCTTGTGATGTTGATTGATTAGCTGCATACATCATTGGAATAGAAATATTAAATGATAAGGACTTTGTTCCTTGTAACTGACTATTCCAATCTGTCATATCTTTTTCAAGTTTAAATGACCAATCTTGTAATGTAGCTTTAGGTACAGGTGTATTTAACACTTCTATTACATATTCATAGTCTGCCATACCTGCAATAAACTCTTCAAGAGTACCTTGTGAATCTGGGTTAAGGTTCTTACCACCAATGCCTTTGTTACCCATATCTTCACCGGATTTATTAGCCTTAGGTATACCTTTAGCAATTGTAATAAAATCCATATTAAAGATTTTTTCTCTGAGCCATTCTGACTCTTGAGCTTGAATAACTCGCATTTCCAAAACTCTGTATGTACCTTGTAATGATGCCATTAATGATATAAAATCATTATCTGCTATCTCTTTTGCTTTCGCAATATTGTCTGCAACACCTTGTACACCATAAAGATAAAGTAAGCCTAAAGATACAGGCTTAATAACATTAGCAATAATAGTAACCAAATTAATTTTCTGTTCATATACAGCAGATAAAACCTGTTGGTGCATATCCATAAATGAAGTTGATTGCTTAGATGCCTTAGGTATTCTAATAATTCTAGCGAATTTTATTGCTTTATAAAAATGATATGTCTCACCTGTATCCGGATTAAGTGTTTCAATTTCGTAGCAAAGATATTTTAATTTTCGCTTATTAATTGAATCGGAATTTTCATCATATATCGCATATGAGTCAATAATTTTGATATTATTAGAAACACGATTAGATACAAGTTTATTACTGTTAAGTATATTCTTAATATCATAAAATGATAAAGCCATAAATATCTCCCCTTTCCGTAATAAAAATTACTTATTCGTCCTTTAACCCTCTAATTCTTTCAATAGATTTTTCCTTTGAGTTCTTTCTCTTGAAAGAATATAATCTCTTAGATTGCATACCAATAAATCCTACAGGTGTCATAATCGCAGTAATGTATATCAAAGTTTGAAGCCAACCTGTCATAGCACTACCACTAGTTGCTGATACAGATAAGTTAAGTGCTTCAGTTAAAGTTTCAGAACTTACACCACTCAACAAAGAGATACATGCCTTAAAAGTGATTAATGCAATAAGATATGAACCAAGAGTTATGAAAGTTTCATTCATAATTGAACTTCTATGTGATGGCAACAATATAGAACAAAATATTCCATAACACCACATTACTGCTGTAAGAGGTGCAACTAATTTTGTGCCAAAACCAGAAAGATTATTGATAACAAACAAAGCAAGTAATAATGTAAAAAAAGGCAAGGCAACAGCCTTTACATATCCAAAGAGTTCGTTACCTGTCATCTTTTGTTTGTATGTAATTTTGTCTTTAGTAACCATCTTATCATCTCCTTCCTTATCAAATTAGATAACTTGTTGTTCTTCACGCACTGTTACTGTAACTTTATCCTTAATCATAAGTACGATAGATACTACAGCAGCCAAAATAATCAGTACAAACCATAGACTATTTGACAGTGTATAGATTATGTGAGAAAAACTATTCTGATTAAAAGCAAGAAAAGCATCCCATAAATCTGCCATTTCAATTCTCCTTTCTATAGTAAAGTCCTTTATATATATAATGAGTAAAAAGATATAAAAATAAAAAGCAACTAGTAAATAATAATTGCTTAGTTGCTTTTTATTAATTTTATACTTTTAAATTGTATGCATTATTAACAAGAATATCATCATAATCCTTAGATAAATCAATAAGGATAGGAACAGTGTCATTATCTTTAACTTTGACTAATGTTGTAATTTCAATCTTGATGTTACTAAGTGCCTTTATCCCTCTTTCTTTAATCCAATCTTTAACTTTGTTATATACAATAATTGCTGTATCTTTCTGAGGTGTTACAAATTTAAGTACTCCAGTTAAATGGGCCATCTTATCACACTTTAGATTAAAATCTTTTTTTGTATGTGTACCAAGTTCATATTCATAAAATACTGCTTCACCTGTAGCATCAACACATAAAATATCCGGTTCATATTTATAGTCAATATTGTTGATAGTAACAGGTATTTGTTTCTTCCGATTAAACACAGATACAGATTCGTATTTACCTTGTTGCTTTAATATTGATGCTAAAGTTAATATACCGTAACCATGAGTTTCATTATCATGGTTTTTTACAATCTTATCCCATTCAGATAATTTAGGCTTTTCACCATTTTTATATTCATACAGGAGTTTTCCAAAATCGTCTAGTTTATATATAACTAAACTACCTGTTGGTATCTTTATTTTTTTACTCAGTAATATTCCTTTAGCAGCTAATAGCATTCTTAATCCTGTAACAACTTGTGATTGTGTTATTCCTGTACCTTTCACTTCCAACGCATTTTTAATTCTGTTAACAGTGGAAAATCCAGTTGCACCTAATATCTTGATTAAATTCCATTCATTATCTGATATCTTACTAATGGTTTCTTGATGATTATACATTTCCTTTTCAATATTTTCACTTCTAATTTTGTTTTTTGCTTTATTCTTTTTTTCTGATGTGTAAACAGTTGCCTTATTTGCTTGATGTTTTATTCCCACTTCAATATTCTTATTGGAGTTTTCAAGTTCTTGTTCAACATCCTCAAAGTCATCATCTTCTTCAACTACAGCTTTTACTTTACCTTCTTTATCTGCTTGTTGTAATTTTCCATCAGACTTTTTGCGTGCTTCATCTTCCTTCATTTGCTTTGTTGGGTCAGTTATTACATCTTTTAATTTAGCTTTAGTATAGTCACCATTATTAATCATTCTGTCAATTGATAGTTTTAAGCCTTCTAATTCCTTGCTTTGTGACTCATATTTGGCTAACATAACTTTAATCGCCATATTACGACTAGTATTATAATTATCATAAGATTTGATTGCCTTGTGAGCAATATCTATATCACTTAGTTTACTCCAACTATATTCTTCACCTAATACCATTTCGTTTTTGTCCTTCGCCAATATCTTCTCACATAATGACCTAAACAAATCAATAGCAACCTTGTTTTTTTCCTCTATTTCTTTCCATTTTGTCTCTTTTTCACGAATAGAACCTCTAAGTGAATTCACTTCTGTCTTTAGTCTCTCACACATATTTTTATACATTATAACATCATTTTTAGCACTCATTTTAATCGTCCTTTCGTTCATTACTTAAATTCTTTTGTACATAGTTTTCCGGTGACCACTTGTACAATGAAGTAATATCCACACCTTTAATTTTTTCAGCGATTGATGTTAAATTTTGAGTAATCAATTGAAAATCTGAATAAATTGTGTTTCGTTCAGATAATGCAGTATTTGCTGTGGTGCTATCATTTTGTGAGATGGCTTGGCTCATATGAGTACAATATGAGTTAATGCTATTAATGTTATCACCACTCCATGATGTTAACATACTGATTATTTGCGTGTATTCTGATGATACTTCTAATGCTTTAAGCTGAGGAATAAACTCATTAAGTTTGTCTAGTTCTTTTTGATATTCTGTTGCAATAACTTTTTGGTCTTCCATATTTTGTGAAAGTCTGTAATCTAACTTTAATACATCCTCATATATCGACCTAGCAACTTGATATTGTCCATATACCTTATTGAATTCGTCTTTCTTCTTAATATCGGAGATTGACATACTTTGGGGTACAACTTTACCATTGCTATCATACACATAGTCAGTATTGATAACACCGTAAATCAAAAAGATACAATATAAAGAACCAATAATAAGTAATACAATAACTATTCTCTTTATAATTCTATTTTTCTTATCTTTAATTAATTCTTTGCGTTCATTTTCAATATTATCAATTTCAAGTTGTTCATCATAATCAATTCCTTCCGGTAATTCAACAGGCTTTATTTCTTCATATACAACCTTTTCTTTATTCTTAATCTTTTTTTTAGTGCTGTTGACTTTATCTTGATTATCTTGCGTTACACTATGCAATTGGTTTACTTTATTAAGTAAACTCTCTTTTCTCTTCATTTTTATTTACCTCTCACAAGACAAAATTGTCAAACTCGAAATCGTCATCATCATCTTCATCATCATTATCATTACTACGAATACCGTCAAAATTGAAATTTGACTTATCATAATATGCTTCAAGTTGTTCCTTAGTTACAAGAATATTACAATCTTCAACATACTCAATACTATATGGTACAAGCTCTACAACGGACTCTTTCCACTCATATTCTTCACCACAATATTCACATTGATTTGTCCTTGTAAACTGTCTTGTTTGGATTGCACCATTAACTAATACAAGAGAACCCTTATGAAGAGATTGATAATCTTGTTCTGCTTGACTACCATAAGTCTTACACCACATAAAGTCTTGGTCTTTTGTTTCTTCATCTTCTTTAATTTTAAATTTACGGTGCACGGTTAAAAGGTACTGCGTAATTTTTGTTCCTTCAGTTTCATTAGAATAAAAATCCGGTTCATTTGCTAATGAACCTAGAATGTATGCTTGATTAGATACTTCTTTTACTTTCTTAAGCACTTGATAAATTGCAGGTCCTTTTAACTCCATATCATCTAACTTGATATTATGTTTTTGAAGATAATCACGAGTAAATCCGTTAATATTGATTATATCAATTGGTGTGATATATGTTAGTAGTCCGACCTTTTTATTTTTTTCGTTGCAGTGAGGACAAATACTTGCCTTTTTTACATTACGAGAACTGATTGCACCTTTAATAATAACTAAATCACCTTTTGTACAGTTATCTCTTATATAGTTAATCAATTCACTATTTTTCGTTCTTATCACAGGACAATCCATATGGACTTCCCCAACTTGTTCAAATTCATATTTTGACCTTCTTAGAACCTGTATAATCATATCTGCTCTAACGGCATCACCATCATCATTAATTATAACTGTTGGCAAATCAGCTATAACTCCACATAAATGCACTGCATTTTCTCTCATTTTTTAATTCCTCACTTATTTATAGTAATTGTTAAATTCATTTGTTATCTCAATATATTGAGTTTCTAAATCATTTTGAATTGTCGTGTATTTTGAACTAATATAATTTTTATCAAGCAATTTAATATATTGATTATATAAACTAATAATCTTATTAATATTACGAATTATTCTTTTATGGTTACTTTCAAAACCTTTAGCCGGTCTCATATTCTTGATACTATCTCTTATTATCTTAATTTCTTTTAAATCTTCCTTAGTATTAGATATAACATTGGCAGGTTTTGTTTGACCGTTCACAATATTGCGAATATTAATCATAGAGGTAGTTACAAAATTAGTTATCGGTGCTAATTTCTGATTAATAAATGCTGTATATTGTGCCGTATCAAGTCCTGCATCCAAGTAGTATGATGAACTGCTTGTATTATCAACAACATTAGTATTATAATCGCAACCACTCATTAATAATGATAATACAACAATAAACAAAGCCATAGTTATAGCAATAATTCTTCTCATATTTTGATTTCCTTCTTTCTAAAAAAACAGTTCTACATATATAATGATAAAAATTATAAAATATAACCACTTAATATCACAAACGCAAAAAAAGAGTCTCAATATGAGACTCTTTTTTGAAAGGTATTATGTATATATGCTAGATATTATCGTATATATCTTTTCTCTGAATTTCACAATATTTTTCAAGACCATCAGTAAGAATTTTTGAAAAATTCGCATTGTAACTTAGTGCTTCATCATTAAGATACTTAGGAATAGTAACTGATTTTCGAATTAAAGTATTGTCATGCTTCCTTCTGTATTCAGCAGTATCTAACTGAATAAATGAAAAAGCTCCATGTTCTGGTTGTTCCTTTAACTTAACAACTTCATCCGGTGGTAACTTATTTTCGTTTTCACATTCCACAAGAATTTTTACCACTTTGTCATTTAAAGCGTCAAGTGCGTTTGTAATGCTATCAGCTTTAATTTCTGTAGCATAACCTACTTCCTTAAATGCAGGAACATAAGCAGTACACTCATCATCGCTAATTGCTGTTATATGAGCAATATAAACATATTTATGATTTGTAATCATGGCTGTCACTCCTTTAAATAATTAAGTACAATATTAATCAACCTATAATACTATATCATACTATGCTGAATTATACAATATCTTGTATAGTATTTATACCTAATGTAACATATCCTTACAACCGATTATAATATCATAAATGCCATAAGTCAATAAGTTATGTGAAATTATTTAATTAAATTGTAATGTATTAATATAATGACAACAAAAAATAAGCCTACCATACGGTAGGCTCTAAAAACAATTAAACAATATTATTCCTTATTAATGCTTCTTCTACTTCTCTTTTTGTATGACATTGGCAAGTTCTATATACAGTATTACCAATAGTTGTGAACTGTGTGGCGAAACCATCTGGAATAATTTTGCCACAAACTAAGCATTTGTCAACAAATTTCTTCTGAGTAACAGGGTTGTTATTAACTTCTGAATTTAATTTGTTACTATTTTTAGTTACTTTGCAAAATGCAAACAAAAAACAAACAAGAACAGTAACTAAAAATAAGACTGCAATAATTATGATAGTTTTCATTATACCTTCTCCTTTACATTTGCATTACAAATAACACATTTTTTGAATATTACCCTTTCTTTTTCTTCAATCATTGAAGGTAAAAGAAATTTATCATTCATAAACATAAGAAGTTCATGAGTTGTTAATTCTGGAACACATGAACATACATATCCGATAAATGATACGGCATCTAATTTTAGTAGATGTTCTGCTGTAACAACAATCTTATCAACCATTTTAAGATAAGAGTCATTAGCAACTTCAGCATATGTATTTTTCATATATTTCATTAAATCTTCTTTATAGATCATTGTAGATTTCATATTTATTTTCCTTTTCATAATTATTTTAGAGTTTATTTTTGACTTTTTACATTTCCTTTCATAATATTAAATTTAATTATTTTTACAAACTCCAATCAAACATAAAAATAACTATATATATATAATGAGAAATAAAGACGAAAAATAAAAACTAAAAAACGCATAAAAAGAAAGCCTACAATATGTAGACTTTCTAAAAACAATTTACTGAGTAATTAGGAAATTATACGGTATATAACTCTTCGTAATAAGATTTATTAACTTTGTACACCGAATACGGTATCAAATCATATAATGATGCAAATTTCTCAAGTGATTCCAAAGATTTAAAATAAATTTCATAATCATTAAAACCATATAATCTTATACAATACTCACCTTTGGTATCTATTGTATCTTTATTATATGCTTTATAAAGTTGTTCAAATTTTGACAAGAAAATTTTGATAAAATCAAAATTAGGAATTTCATTCCAATATCGCCTATGATAATACCTATCAGTGTACTTCTCATAATCGGAATTCTCATAATCATCTAATATGTCACAAGGAATATTTTTTCTTAATTCTTCTGATAACCTATAAATAACTAAAGTTAATTTTTCAATACTATCATAGTTAGATAGCTTGTCTTTAATAATTTCTGATTCCTTTGCAGTGCTAATAACAAAGTCATTACCGTAGTAACATTCGTTCATTAACCCATACTTTTTAGAATAATAGAGAAATGTAAAAAAATCATTTCGACCACATTCCAAAGCTCTGTTAAAACAATCAATTATATTTTCCATTTATTTGCCTTTCTAATTTTTCAATTTTCATGAAACATCCTTTTAAATAGAATGAACCACTTTGTCTAATATCAAAAGTTTTATCTAACTCAATGATAACTTTGCCGGTACTCTTAATTTCGTTAATGTACTTGTCAAAGTCAATATAATTCATTGGGATTCCTGGAAGAACAACACTATATATATCATTATTAATAATAATATGATTTGATTTTTTAGATAACCATTTTTCGTATTGTTTGCCCCACTTACTCCATTCATCCTCATATAAATCACAACCAAAGAAAGTTCTCAATCTAAATAAGACTTCTTTATAAGAACTTTCTGTTGTAGTCCATCCATTCATTGCATACATAAGCCTATTAGTAGCAAACTTGTCACAAGGCTTATATTTTGATGTATCAATTGTAACTTTAAATTTTGCCATTTTAAATATCTCTCCTGTTTTATTATTCAAAATTACTAAAGCTATCAACATATTCACCATTCTTTTCGATTGTACCTTCAACAAGTACATCACCAAAAGTCAAGTCATATGAGATACTATTCAATGCATCTTTAATTTTTTCTTCCCTTTTGTTAATTATATTATCAAGTGTAGGGCATTTGTAACTAAAAGTTTTGATGACCTTTGAATTCTTCTTATATGTAATTGTTACATCACAAGAATAATCATAACCATCATATTCTTCCTTGGAAATATAGTATTGACTGTTAGAACAACATCTGGTAGGGTTTCGTTTGGCCCATGCATCTAAGTCTGATAAGTTAGAATCAATATTGTGCCTACTATAAACTTCTTCAAGTTTAATTCTTAATGTAGGGCTAAATTCTGAACTATTAAGAATAGCTTCCGGACAATAACCCTTAAATGCAATAAGAATCATTACTAATGCATTTTGACTACAAGTAGTATAACTTGAGTAGTCTCCTTTACAATGACCTAATGCAATTTCAGAAAAGCCATCTGTTTCGTACCCATTTGCAATATATCCTCTGTAAGCATTCTCGTCTTTCTTGTATACTTCTGGATTATAAGACAATGGAAGTTCATTCCATAGTTTCTCTGTTTCGTTTTGCAATTGTTCAAAATCTTTATCTGTCCAATTACAAACACCAAAAAAATAATCATACAGTTTATCAGGAAGTTCTTTCATCCAATTGCTAGAGCAAATAACCTTACCTTCGATTGTGTACCCATGTTGATGTGGTGCTATCATTCCGTGATGCACCTTAATATCTCGTGTGCCTATTATGATGGTATCAAGTAGCATATCATGCCACTTATCTCTATTAAGTGCATAAGATAAATCATTGATTTCTTTCAATTCTTTTTCTTTACTACTATACTGTTTGTTAAGTGTAAATAACATTTTTTCTGCATTTTCCTTAGCTACACTAATTTTTTCAAGTTCCTTTGCTACAAGTTCTTTCCTCTGTTGTAGTTTTTTTATGTCATTCATATTTAACCTTCCTTTAATTAAAACTTTAAAATAATTTCTCTATTATTAGCCTTAGCCCTGTGTAGGATACGCAAAATATCTCGCTTTGTGTATTCTCGAGACTCCTCTAATTCAGCTTCTTCACAACTACCTGGACAATCGAAACTTCTACAGTAAGGGCAAAATTCCCCTGAAGTTTCCTCAATTGAAGTCCAAAGTTCCTTTTTTCTTTTTTTGTTGAAGATTGTTCTAAACAAGTAGCAACCACCGTTGCTACTTTTTCCTTCCTTATATTCGCTGTCATCAATAATGATGATAGCCTTTGCTTTCTTATAGTCTTTCAGATTTGTATTTGTCATGGTAATTCATCCTTTTTAATAATTATTTGAAGTTTATACTTGATATTTGTTAGTTTCCTTTCATAACTTTAAAGTAAATTATTTTATCAAACTCCATCAAAACATAAAATAATTTCTATTTATATATTGACAAATTAGTAAGAGAAATAAAAAAGGTTCACTACAAGAGTGAACCTAAAAAATAATTTACTAATTACGAACCAAAATAACTGTTCAATATTAAATCCTTATAATTACTGATATATTCGTTTTCTTTTAGCGTAATTATTTTTAAATTTGAAAAATTGCTATTGATAATGTCATAAATTTCATCTTTATAATGAATAAGATTACTAATAAAATTATTATCAACATTTCTTCTTTTTAGTCTGTTAATTGACACCATTATGTCATTCGGAACAAGTGCTAAATCTACATATTTTATTAGTTTGCTATCAAGAGAATTAATAAAAACAATTTTATCATTCTTATTCTCTTTGATTATTTTTTCCATTATGCTTATATCGTAATAATATTGTTCATCAATATCTAAGCATATATCAGCATTACTATGAGTAAATGTAGATTTACCCATCCCATAAAAAGCATATATAACCATAAATATTCCACTGAATAAATTATTTTATATAATCAATAATATCATCAATACTTACATCATTGGTAATTGATGTTGTCTTAATACCATATTGCCTTAACAATTCGGCAATAATTATATCCTTATTAATGGCATCATCTTTTGTTTGTATTCTGCCTTGCCTATTATATAGTCTATTACCTCTTAATATTAGGAAATTAATATTATTATATCTTTTGAAGATACGATAAACATAATTTTGATAATATTGTTTTGCATTATCACTAATGCTCTTATCATTAAAATAAGCGAGATTAAGCAATAATGGACTATCAACAACTATGTAATCTAGTCCACCTTTAATACATAAATCTAATTTAGCCTTTTGCTTTTGTAATAAATTAAGTTGTGCTGATAAAGACTCACTTTTAAGAATGTCAGTATCACTACTATAAACATATTCTTTAGCGACTTCAGACACATAATCTGCATTATAGTCTAATTTCTTGAGTTCTGCTGTAAGTTCGAGTGCAAGTGTTGACTTGCCTGTACCTGGACCACCAAAAATATTAATAATCTTTGGTTGCTTGTTATTGTACATTTTCGTATGCTTTTTAATTTGCTTTCTCTCAAATACCTCTATATAATTACTTAGTGCTTTTACTAAATTAGTTACATCAATATCAGCTTTATTGATGTCATTTTTAAGTTGTTCGTCACAATACAACATTTTAAGCAGAGAGATGGCAAATTCTGTTTTTTCTTCGTAATCAAAGTATCTTTTATATAATAATTGCTCAATAAAGCTATTACATTCAGAATTAGAAAATTCAAAAGCAAGAACACCTTTACCATTATGTACAGAAAACTTTACAAACATATTAGTATAGCCATCAAATGCTTCCGGTAGATAGAAATATTCTCTATCATCATACTTAAGTATAACATTTGCAGATACTTCCTTTGCTACATTACTTACATTATCAACTGTAAAATCAATATCACTCAAAAAATAATTATTCTTATTAAACTTCATTATTTTATCCTTTCTTAATAAAGAGTATCTTCAAAAGTGAAGATACTCTTTTATTTATTCTTATCATTATCTTTCATATAGTAGATAATAAACACCCTTAGTGTGGTGCTTATCAAACCACATCCATATTTCTTCTTTGTTAGTACCTGCTTTCCATAGCTTCCAATCAGATACTAGACATTCATTATCATCAAGTAAAACATCTGTTAGACTATCCCATAACTTTTCGATTTTGGAATCATCTCCCTTTAAATCTTCTGGAAAATCTACATCCCACTTAAAATCCTCGATAAGCATAAAATTGGCCTTCCTTATATTACTTTTACAAAGTCTTTACTAATAATATTGTAATTATTGTCTACAAAGTAATAGTAAAGACTTTTACCTGCAAAATACTTTTTGTCATTAAATTTGTGTTTTCTTAGTGCTTCTTTGTTGTCAATAATGTAAGCTTCTCCTTCTATGAAAGTTTCGTTATTTTCTTTCGTAATATAAAAGAAAATTTCATTATTTTCACCTTGGAATGGCACTAAGTAAAACCAAAATTCACCACCAATCTTTGTATCGAAATCGTGTTGTGTGTGATAAAAAGATTTTGTAAGTCTTTTTACTTTAATTTTACCTTTCAATATTCAATCTCCTTTCTTTCACCTGCTAAATCTAATAGAAATAGCAGGTGAATTAAAACGAATATTTTTAGTTTAGATTACTTCATTCTCCTTTTTAACCCTCTAATAACAATAGGTTACTATCTGCACATACTGGTGCAAGATAATAATTGGAATTTTGCAAAACCTTGTTATATTCTTCTTTTCCTTGAAAAGAATCAATAACAGATTTTTCATCTTCATTCATATTCTCGTATGTTACCTTACCATAGGATGGTGGCAACCAATTTTTCTTTTGACCTGCAAAAATATTTAGCCTATCAATAATTGGCATATACTCCTCTTTAAATACTAAATGCATTGTTCCCTTTTTAAAGAATGAAACATAAAAATATCCACAATCAACATTTTTATTTTCGCCATTATCAATTGCATTATCAATTGCATTCCTAGATGAGTACACATTAGATGATTCATTATTAAGATAATTTAAACCCTTAATAATATCATCTAGTTCTTCAATAATATGGTAGTTATCAAATTGTTGTAAATAGTCTCTATACACATCATAACAAGTGAGTATGACTTTTTTTGATATTTTATGAGCTTTATTTGTTTTCCACCCATTATAAAAATGAGTAGTGTCTTTACATCCTTCATACCAAGTATGTTCCCTAGTAAACTCGTCAAATAATTCTATAAGTCTTTCTTCAATGAACTCTTTATACTTACTAGCCATTTCCACAGATAAGTTGTTAATATTAAACTCAGAAAAATCATATTTTCCTAGTTTTGATACTTCATTTGAATACTTATCACGCAAGTTACTAGGCATTTTGCCAATAAATTTTGGAGAGTACAACAATGCTCTCCAATACTTACATCTAACTTTCTCAATGTATTCGTTAGGCTTTATGTCTTTTAATTCTATAATTGGCTTAGAATATTTACTGGTGAAAGAATCCATAAGATATGGTCTCAACAATTCATATTCCTTTAGTAGTTCTAGTCCCACCTTAACCTCATATTTGAATTTATTAATTGCAGATTTAATAAAATCTGTAACATCAAGAGAACATTCCTTAAAATCAAAGTCAGGTACTTTTTCCCCTTTTTCTAAAGATTTTAATATTTCACTATCTGTTTTGCTTTTGGTTGGAATAAACACTTTTATTAATGCAACTTCTACAGCAGTAGAATTATCAGAATTAATAAATGCATTTTCAATATATTCAACATCTGCATTATATTTTTGCAGTAACCTTACCAACTGCTTTCTTTCGTTTGAAAACGGATTTTTGATTGTTTCTGCGTTTAATAAACAAACAATAGTGCCTCCATTCTTTTGCATATCAAGTGCTTTAAGCAAATGTGATGCACCATCATTAAATGGTGGGTTCATTATAATTAAGTCATAATGTTTATAAGAACTGAAACTCAGAAAATCATCACCAACAATACTAGGTTCATTGGCAAATTTTCTTTCTTTCTCTTCCTTAGATAATAGGTAATTATTATCATTTGAAAACTTTTCTTTTAAAATTGCACGAAGTTCCGGTTGAATTTCAATTAAGTCAATATCAAATCTATTACCGTACAATATATGTTCTTTCTTTGCTAATACTTCAACAATATTACCTGTACCAGCTGATGGTTCTAATATTGTTTCAATATATCGCCAATCACTAATTGAATTAACCATTTTTGTTGCTAAATCTATTGGTGTAGGATAATATTGCCTACTAGCATCTAATTTTAGATTACTCATTTATTTAATCCTCTTTTTTATAGTTATTTGAAGTTAATGTCTGACATTTATTAGTTTCCTTTCATAACTTTAAAGTAAATTATTTTTTCTAACTCCATAAATACAAAAAATAATTTCTAATTATATATTGATTTATCAGTAATAATAATAAAAAAAGGTTCACTGCAAGAGTGAACCTAAAATTATATCTACTTTATGTCCTTTAAAAGAATCTAATAATTGGTTTAAGGTAATTATCAACAGAGTTGTACATAACATTAAACATTTTATTATATCTTTTTTGTTCATCTTCAGACAAAATCTTATTAATAATTTCAAGATCTTTTTCAGTAAGTTCTCCAATTTCATAATCGCAAATTTCGCCACTATAATTTACAGGCTTTACTCTATAAAATACAACATTACCAACCAATCTTTGAATTGGGAAGTCAGGACTTAATGTTGGGATAAAGATATTAAAATCCAAATTTTTTGGATAACCGTCTTCATCAACGCAACAAAAAAGTCCTTTAGAACTTAATTCTACTGACTCCGGATAAAAATCAGCATTTAAATATTCTTTTAAGTCACCAACATATCTCTTATCAGTGCTTATTACTTCTTTGTTTTCTTTAACTTTTTTAATTACAATGTTTTTCATTTTTATCTCCTTAATAATTAAATATAGGAATTTGTATATTCTATTAATAGTCCTTTCTATATATAAAGTAGATTATTTTTTCAAACTCCCTAAAAACAAAAAATAATCTCTATAAATATAATGATTTTCGTGTAATGCAAATAAAAAAGAAAGCCTACTAATGTAGACTTTCTCAAAAATAAATTACTCACCAAAGAAATTTTTAAAATTGCTTGAGCCATATTGACCTTTTGTAAGTTCAATAGCCTCTCCTTGTTTACATGCACCGGTTATAATACGGTACATAATCATTTAAAGATAGAGTTTTGTATTGCTCAACACCTCTATTTTTTGCTTCTTTAAATAGCAAATCCTGTACTCCATGCTTAAAATTTTTGCAGTGAGCATAGTATTTACCATCATAAAGAACATTCCTATCCTTAAATAATCCTTTATAGTATGTATAACCTTTAACTTTCTTTATACTTGTTATAAAAGTCAAAATACCATCTGCAAAGAGATATTTACCATTTTTACATTCTCCTTCGACTAACTTGTTATTTTCATTAAGGTTTACTGGACCATAAATCATTCCACCAATTTTAATTGAATCATTTAACTTTTTAATATTGTTATTAAGATATAAGTTATCACCAATGATTAAGTCTTTTGGTATTCTTTTAATTTTAGAATGAGTTAGTTGTAAGAAACCACCAACAGACATTTTCTTAGGCAATTTTCTGATTAATGATTGACTTAAGAGAAGACTTCTTCCTACAGTAAATCCCTTTGGTAATTTTCTAATTAAAGATTCACTTAAGTCAAGACTTCCTCCCAGAATAAAGCCCCTTGGTAATTTTTTAATTAGGGAACAACTTAAATCGAGGTATCCACTAACAGTAAGTACTTTAGGCAATTTTTTAACATTTGATTTCCATAAAATTAGATCTCCACCTACAGTTAGTTTATCCGGCAATTTTTTTATTTGGGAAAAACTTAAATCAATGTCACCATCAACAGAAAGTGTCTTTGGTAATTCAAATAACATTGATGTATTTTTTAGATTTAGGTCACCAACAACTTTAAGTCCTTCTGGTAATTTTGTAATTGGTGTACTCTCTAAATTAAGATGACCACCGACTGAAAGTCTTTCTGGTAATTTTATAATTGGTGTACTCTCTAAATTAAGACCAGCACCAATAGAAAAACTACTAGGTAATTCAGTTATTGATGTATGACTAATATTGAGATTACCACCAACAGTCAGTCTTTCAGGCAACTTTCGTAATTGGGTATTACTTAGGTTAAGATTACCCAATACAGACAGTCCATCATTCAATTCGATTATGCTTGAATTAATCAATAGCAAATCACCTTTAATAGAAAGATTTTGAGGTAATTTTTTAATTTTAGTGCAACACAGATTAAGGTCACCACCTACAGAAAGATCAGATGGTAATTCATCAATATTAGTATTCTCTAGAATAAGGGCTTTGCCTACGCTTAAGTTATTAGGTAATTTTATAATTGGTGTAAAGGATAAATCCAGATCACCTTCTATTGAAAAGTTATTAGGCAATTTTTTAATTGATGTAAAGGATAAGTCGAGACTATCCACTACAGAAAAATTATCTGGTAATTTCTCTATTGAGGTTTTTGAAAGGCCTAGATAACCACCTACTGATAAATTCTCTGGTAACTCTGTAATAGGAGTACTCTCTAAATCAAGATCACCAGGTAATGATATACCATATGGTAATTTTGCAATTAAAGTTTCATTTAAATACATATTTTTCTTTACGGTTAAATCATCCGGTAGTTCTTTGATTTTAGTATATCTTAAATCAAGTGTACCACCTACAGATAGACCACTAGGTAATTTTGCTATACTTGAGCCATCCAAAAGCAAATCACCTGTTACAGTAAGATTATTAGGTAACTCCGTATAAGGAGTATAACTTAATATTAAAGAACCATTATGTTCTTTCATCATTTCCTGTGTCATTTTTAATGTTAATTTTTTCATATTAATTCTCCTATTAATTATATTATTATTTTGAGTTTTGTTTTGACTTTTTAGTTTCCTTTCATAACTATATCTAAGTAATTTATTTTTCAACTCCAATAAACAAAAATAAATTCTAATAATATAGTGAATATTAGATATGGTAAATAAAATAGAAAGCCTACTTATGTAGACTTCCCAAAAAATAATTTACTCGTTTTTTAATTTCTCCTTGATACAATTTATTTAAGAGTTTTATGACATGTTATTTGTTCCTTTCAGACAATTAAAGTAATTTATTTTTTGCAAACTCCTATATAAAACATAAAATAGATCCTAGTAATATAATGACTTAATTGGATTCAAAATAAAAAGGAGTACCTACTGCTGTAGGTACTCCCAAAATGATTACTATATAATTTTTATAAACCTTTTTTCAATTATTTCTTTGTTATCATCAAGAATATAATGATACAGTTTTTTGCCCTTAAAATATTCCCTTTCTTCTTTTCTACTTTTATTAACTGACTCTTTGTTATCAATAATGTAAGATTCCCCTTCAATATATATATTTTCTTTATCCTTATAAACATAAAAGAAAACTTCATTATCATAACCCATTAAGGGAACTACTAATAACCAAAAAGTTCCTCCGTATTTTTCATCATAATCTTGTACAAGGTATGACCATGATTTAGACATTTTTTGAACCGATATTTTACCAGTCATATTTACACCTCAACTGTTACCTATTTTTTAATTTTTTATAAAGTTCTGATAATTGATTATCATTTAAATAATCAATTTTAAACATCAAATCTCTATATTCTTGCTCAGTAAGTTCAATATCAAATCCATCATGACAATAATCTGTTTCATCTGTAATATAATCAGAAATATCATCAATTAATTCATCTGAATCATTATAATTATTAATATTAAAATCATCTGATAAAATCATTGTTTTTGGTAATTCTTTTAGTTCTTCTTTAGTATCAACATCCCATTTGATATTAGTTAATTTCATTATTTTTACCTCGTTTAATTTATTTAGAGTTTATCAAAGTTGACTTTTTAGTTCCTTTCAAACTATTTATAGTAATTCATTTTATTCAAACTCCGTCAAATCATAAAATAAATTCTTATAATATAATGAATGTTTAAAAATACAAATAAAAAAGAGTGACAGTAATACTTACTATCACTCATAATCTTTTTAATTGTTAAATAATATTAACTAAGTTATACAGCAGTATTATTTGAACAACAAATTATCTTATGCAAACATAGTTATAGCATAAAAACTATCTACAGTAGTAGAGATTAAAAAATTGTGTTTTACTCGTACAGATTGTTGCAAATACATTTATCTACATTAGTAGGAATTTAACAGTTTGTGCAACAATGTGTTATTTTCCATCTACAGCAGTAGAGATTAAGTTGTTATATTTAACATAATTGGAGGTTTTATTATGCCGGACATCTACATTAGTAGGAATTCGTGTGTTGTACTTAACATTAGAATAGAGCTATATAAGGTTCTTATCTACATTAGTAGGAATTCTATTGTTATATATAACTACTGTTTTCACATTTAACAAACTGACATCTACATTAGTAGGAATTTAATTGTTGTATATAACAATGTTTTTACATTAACAAATATTTCTATCTACATTAGTAGGAATTTGTGTGTTGTTCTTAACCTAGAGAACTGCAATTTCCTAGTGGCAATCTACATTAGTAGGAATTTTATTGTTATACTTAACTTTTAGAGATGGTACAATGTTGTTGATCTACATTAGTAGGAATTTGTGCTTTGTTCTTAACTAGATTTATAGAAACAATCCGTAAATCATCTACATTAGTAGGAATTCTATTGTTGTACTTAACTGCAATTTTCACATCCCACTTTTCACTTATCTACATTAGTAGGAATTTTATTATTGTATATAACGAAAAGATACCACACTTTTCGCAATCATCTACATTAGTAGGAATTCTGTTGTTGTATATAACAAGACATGCTACCGGTCAGATTGCAGACATCTACATTAGTAGGAATTCTATTGTTATATATAACACAATTAGTATCATAAGAGGGAGTATAATCTACATTAGTAGGAATTTAATTATGTATAAGTTTTATATTTATATAGTAACATATTTTTTATTTTTTATCAACTGTTCTTCATATTTATATATAAGTAAAAAGAAAGCCTACTAATGTAGACTTTCTAAAAACAAATTACTTTACTAAATTATCATTATTATCATTTAGAATATAATGCACTGCTTTTTCTGCTTTTGTACTTGCACTGACAATAAATTTATTATCATTTTCCAATACACTTAACCAATTATCAATATATGATACAGAATTATTAAAGGACTTATCAGTTTCAATACCTAGTAAATTCATAATAAAGCTAGAGCCTATTTCGGCAACTAACTCCTCTTTTGAATAAGTTTTTGACCCAAATGCTGAAGACTTATTATCATTAAATCTGTTTAGTCTAGACTTGTGACCTGTGGAATGGATGCACTCGTGGAATAGTGTAGCATAATATTCATTTGCATTATTAAATTGATTTAGTGCAGGTACAACAACCTTATCAAGAATAGGGCTATAAAAAGCCTTATCACTTTTGGTGTTATTAAAGGAGATATTTTCCCTTACAATATAATCACGAATAATGGAATCTGCCTTATCTATAGGTAATAAATCGTCATTAGTAATAAGTTCCTTTTTATTATCTAATGGTTTCACACCTTCAACTTGGGTAATATGAAATACATTACAATATTTTAGGTAAGGTATCTCTTTTACCACTTCCTCATTAGTTTCTTTATTTATTTCTTTATATTTTAACCATTTCCAAAATACAACTATTTCAGATTTTTCGTTTTTCTTTATGTTACCACCTAGCTTTCTCCATTGCTGAAAAGATGCATACTCACCGGTATGCTGTAATAACATTTGATTTAAAAAACTATATGGCTTTTTTGTTACTCTGTTATAAGCAAATTCTTCAGAAGTTTTCCATGGCTTGAGCCATGGCACAACACCGTTTTTAAGTTGCTCGATAATTCTATCAGTTACCATTTGATATACATTTTTCATTTTTATTACTCCTAATTAATAATTATTATTTAGAGTTTATTTATTTTGACTTTTACTATTCCTTTCAAAATAATTCAAAGTAATTTATTTTTCAAACTCCATAAAACAAAAATAAATCCTATTAACATAATGAATTATCAATAACTAAAATAAAAAAAGAAAGCCTACGATAAGTAGACTTTCTAAAAACAGATTACTATTTAATTATTTTTTAGTTTCTGCAACATCATCAGTAATTCTCATAGGTACAACCATATGGAAGAAATCAAACTCACATTCTTCCTCTGGTGTTTTTCTGATGATTAATGGACTTAAAGGACCATTAAAATTCAAATGAATTTCATCAAAACGAATGCAATGTTCAACTGCGTCCATTAGATACCTATTATTAAATCCGATTAATAGTTCTTCATCACATTTTTTTACCTTTGTAGAAATTTCCTCATAGGCTTCACCAATTGGTGATTTGAGGGTGCATTTTAGCACAGCATCATTTTTATCATAAGATACCTTAATAGGTGATGTTGCTTTAGTATCATTCATAATTTGAATTCTTTGTAAAGCCTTTAAGAATTCGTATTGGTCCACAGTACAACTAAATGTTGACTTCTTAGGTACCATACCCTCGAAATCCATAAATACACCTTCAAGTAACCTAGTTACAATCTTATATGAGATTGTCTGAACAATAATATGTCTGTCACTTACGATAATTTTAACTTTATTATCGTAATCTGATACACATTCAAGAACACTAGTAAGTGCCTTGTTCGGCATAACAAAGTCAACATCCTTATGTTCAATTGGCATTGCTGCAACGGCTAATCTATAGCCATCTAAACCAACTAAATATAGAACATTTTCTCGTACTTTAAATTGAATACCATTATGTACAGGTTTAGGACAATTCTTACCTGCTGCATAAATAACCATTTTAATCATCTCTTTTAAAAGATCCGGTCTTACATCAATACTATCAAGTTCTTTAATTTTTGGAAATTCCGGATATTCTGAAATATCCATCCCTGTAATTCTGTGTCTAGATGCATTAGTCTTAATGGTAATTACATCCTTTTTTCCTGTACTAATTTGAATTCTACCATCTGGAGCAGAACTAATAATATTAGTGAATAGCTTTGATGATACTAATATAGTACCATCTTCTACAATATCGACAGGAATTGTAGTTTCTATTCCAAGCTCAAGGTCATAACCTTTGATTGTAAGGTCATTTGTTTCATTATTAGCAACCATATAAATACCCTCTAATGCAGGGTTTGGTGACTTAGCAGCTACTGCCTTACCTACTAGTTTTACTGCTTTCAATAAATCGCTTTTGTTTGCTACAATTTTCATTTTATTTTCTCCTTTAATATTATATTATTATTTATGAGTTTTATTTTGACAATTTGTTATTCCTTTCGTATAACTTATTAAGTAATCTATTTTATTAAACTCCACGAAAACATAAAATAAACTCTAACAGTATAATGAAGTTTTAATAACAAAAATAAAAAAAGAGTACCTACTGCTGTAGGTACTCAAAAGAATAAATTACAATTATTCTATAGTTGAAATAACTTTCGGACAAAACTCTCTTAATGCGAATATAAATGATGCTGCTTCTCTATCTCCAGCAATAAAATCTTGCCGATAATCATTAAAATCCTTTAAAATATTTTTGAATTCATCACTATTTTTAATAAGATTATCAAAGGTATCGACAGCTTCATCATAACCATCCACATCAGTATGTTCATACAAAAATGAATATGTTTCACTGAATTTCTTTCCAAATTCTTCAATGTTAATATCATCAATTTCCATATTAATTTTCTTTCTTTTATCCAATATCGTTCTGGGTAATTTCAGAATGTTATCCATTAATCCTTGTTCCGGCACAGACCTCAAATATTTTCGGCCATCTGTTGCTCTGCAAGGAACAATATATGAACCATAATATCCATAAAGATATATTTTATCTTTATGATAATCTATTAAATAATCATATACTTCCTCAATGGTATAAAACTTATCATTAATAAGTACATATTGAATATCCAATGGATTATAGGAATATAACATTCCTTCTATCATTACAATTTTTGTTGCAATTTTCTTAGCTTTATTATTTAATACAAGCATTCTTTATTACCTCTCACTGAAATGTTATGCAAAATGCATCAAACAATTTATTAAAAAAACGATCTACATCATTCATTACATCTGTATCATTACAGAATATATACTTTTCCAGTTGATTCGTTGTCTTTGCTTTTACAAGCAATTCAAAACAAGGAATAATCAAACTTTTATACTTACTATAAAATCTGTCTGAGAATTCCTTTTTGCTTTCATTTGAATTATTAAAAGCATTTAAGATGCATTTAAATCTTGAATCAGTAATAAATTCAGTAGTAAAGCCTGTAATCTTGCAGAATTCCTCTTTTGTAAATTCTGTATTCTGTTTACTATAATTTTGAAACCAGTTGATACAGAATTCTTGTAATGTTTCATAATATTGTTCAATATTATTTTCTCTTGTGTATTCATCATATTCATCAGCAATTTTTTCAGCTAGTTCATATGCTTCATCACAAGCGAGTTCTAGTTCTTCTAATTTATCAGCATAATCATATGCAATAATAAATTTAATATAACTCTTATCCATATTTTTTCATCCTTTTTTAATATATTATTATTTATCGTATGTTTTATTATTTTTATATGTTATAGGTTTCCTTTCACAACCAAACTAAAGTAATTTATTCTATAAAAACTCCGATACAAAACATAAAATAAATTCTAATTATATAATGATTTAATTGAATTTAAAATAAAAAAGCCTACAGCAGTAGGCTTTTTATTATGAATTACATGTTTAAACAAAATCAATTCCTCGTTTTAATCTTAATAATTCACTATTTACATTATCAGTAATTCCCCAACAGTTGTAATAATCACCGTCTTTATCAACGAACACCTCAATATCAGATAATATATCATACAAATTAGGTATAGTTGTATAATCTTCTGTGATATTATTTTCTTTCAATATTTTTTTCCTTTTTAATTTACATTCATTAATAAATGATTGTATTGTTTTAATTCCTTCTTGTGTCAATTTAATACTCATAGTCAACATTCATTCCTTTTTAAAAAATTCTTCAAAAGCTCTAGCTCTATATTGACCATTTGTAAGTTCGATAGCTTCTCTAACTGTGTAACTATCTTTTAATTTCTTACCTAAGCTATTAACAAAATGCTCAGTGCCTTGTTGACAAGCACCTGTAATAACCCTATACATAGTTATTAGTTCTTTTGTACTAACAACAGTGTCAAGTGTTAAATTACTGTATTGTTCAGCACATCTGTCTTTAGCTTTTTTGAAATCAAGCACTTTAACACCTTCTTTAAAGGAAGTACAATGAGCAAAATGTATACCATCAGATATTACATTTCGCCCTGCTATTTTACCTTTGTAATAGGTGTAACCTTTAATTTCTTTTTTGCTTTCTACAAAAGTTAAAATATTATCAGCATAAATATACTGATTAGGTACACAATCGCCATCTTTGAGATAGTGGACATTACTAGTATCACCTTCATAACCAATGATTCCTCCACCAACTGTTAAGTTATCTGGTAGTTCTTTGATTTGAGTACCATACAAATTAAGATTACCACCAACTGTTAAGTTATCAGGTAGTTTTTTGATTGGTGTACCACGCAAATCAAGGTCACCACCAACAGATAATCCATCAGGTAGTTTTTCGATTGATGTACAACTCAAATCAAGGTCACCACCAACAGATAATCCATCAGGTAGTTTTTTGATTGATGTACCACCCAAATCCAGATAATCCACAACTGTTAAGTTATCAGGTAGTTCTTTGATTTGTGTACCATACAAATCAAGACCACCACCAACAGTTAAGCCATCAGGTAGTTTTTTGATTGGTGTACCACGCAAAATAAAATTACCACCAACTGTTAAGCCATCAGGTAGTTTTTTGATTTCTGTGTCATACAAATAAAAATTACCACCAACTGTTAAGTTATCAGGTAGTTCTTTGATTGACGTATAACTCAAACTAAGGTCACCACCAACAGATAATCCATCAGGTAGTTCTTTGATTTGTGTACCATACAAATTAAGATTACCACCAACTGTTAAGTTATCTGGAAGTTCTTTGATTTTAGTACCATACAAATAAAAATTACCACCAACTGTTAAGTTGTTTGGTAACTCTTTGATTTCTGTACCACGTAAATCAAGATAACCCACAACTGTTAAGTTGTTTGGTAACTCTTTAATTGGTGTACCACGTAAATTAAGGTTACCATTATTTTCACTCATTTTAGTAATTATGTTATCAATAATGATGGTAGCCTTTGCTTTTTTGTAATCCTTTAGATTTGTCATAGTTATTCATCCTTTTTTTAATAATTATTTGAAGTTTATACTTGATATTTAATAGTTTCCTTTCAATACTTTAAAGTAATTCATTTTTTTAACTCCATAAAAACAAAAAATAAATCCTATTCATATAATGATTTTTAATCACACATTGTAAAATGAAATTACAATAGCGAAAAAAAGAATATCCATAGTGAAGTTCTTGTGGTAGAATGGTGCTAGAATATAACCATAGACACGAAATGTTGAACAAGCTATACTTATAGAAAAAGGAGTTCAACATAATAGCTAAAAATCAAAAATCATACACCCCAGAGTTTAAAAAGCAGATTGTTGATCTGCATTGTAAAGCTGGCAAAGGTGTAACTGAAATAAGTAACGAATATGGCATTCCAAAAGGCACAGTCTCTACGTGGATTAAAAATCTTGCTCCAGTAATTACTTACAGAGGAAGAAACTATTTCTTTAAAGGAATACAAGGCTCTTCAGAAAAAAATGAAAGACCTTGAAATTGAGAATGAAATATTAAAAAAGCTACAAGAAAGAGGAAAACAACTTATTAAGATAGATAAGTATTATCCTTCATCACAAATTTGCAGTTGTTATGGTTATACGAATCCACTTCTAAAAGACAATAATATTAGAAAGTGGGTATGCCATTCTTGTGGTTCAGTACATAACAGAGATACAAACTCTGCTATAAACACAAAAAATGAAGTAATAAGAATATTAGGTATAGCTTAATACTCTTATCTAACATATGGTAGGATAGGGACTATCTAAACCTATACGCTTGTGGACATTATGTAAGACTTTCCTATATATCTTCTTTTAGATATGTAGTAAAGCAGTAGTGGTTGAAACAAAAATCTCCGACTTCTATAAGTCGGAGTAGTTCACTAAAGCAAAATAAAAAAGAAAGCCTACAAAAAGTAGACTTTCTCAAAATAAATTACTATTTGTTCAAATAATCTATAAGTTGTTGAAATAACTTATCACTAATTCTTCTTGCGGTAACCTTCAATATGTCTATACAATCATAAATTTCCTGTTTAGTTAATACTTGTTCTGAATAAGCATACATTAAAATACCAACAGTACCCATGAGTTTGATACCCATTTGTTGTGCTACCTGGCGTCCTTTGAATTCATCAATTAATAGCAAACTATATTTATAGGTATCTGCCAAAAGTATAGCTTCGCTTTCACCTAAGTCAAGACCAGCTGATCTTCTTAACAAACTAACTAATTGTTCATTTTTCAATTCTACAACAGAAATATATGATGCATTTCTAATTTGTTGTCCTTCATCTTTGAACCTGTTATCACAAACTAATTCATTAAACACTGATTGAGGTATTACTATACTGCCAAAAAGCTTTTGTAACAAAGATAGCCTTCCTATTTTCAATAGAGAAATTATAGGAGCAGTGTCAGCAATTATTATTTCTTCCTCTTTTCTTTCATTTTCTTCCATGTTTCAACCTCATCTTCAATTTCTGCAATATCCATTGTTAAATAGGGAATTCCCATATTACAATAAATATCAATTAACTCATTCTTAGAAATTCCGATAATTTCAGCGGCCCTACCATGAGAAATAGTATTATTCTTTATAAAAGGATATAAAAGCAGAGCATTCCTTTGTAATTCATTTTTTTTACCATAATGCTCTAAATAATTCACCATTTCAGATGGTACTTCAAGTGTTATTTTTTTTAATAACATAAAATCACTCCTTATTTAGTAAAATAATACGTTCTTTTACTAATATTATAATAGTGAAATAATTTTTAGTCAATAGTGACTACAATTTAATTTTGTTTTCTTTATGATGTAATTTAACTTTTAATCATAATATATTATTTCCTTTCAGATTATTAAGAGTTATTTACTTTGACAATTTATAGTTCCTTTCAAACTGTTATAGTAATTTATTTTATTAAAACTCCTTTAAAACATAAAATAAACTCTAATAATATAATGAATGTTTAAAAATACAAATAAAAAAGAAAGCCTACAAAAAGTAGACTTTCTCAAAATAAATTACTTAGTTATTATGTATAAAATTCAATATAGCTATCAAAAATAGGCACATACACATTTTCACTTTCTAATTCATCAATGTAAGATGCATAGTTAAAATTTCTTTTAACTACATCAGATACATTTTCGAGCAAACCTGTTTTTTCAACAACTGCATATGCCACATCTAGCATATCTTTGCAATCATTGTAAATACAATATTTGCCTTCTTCTGCCGTTTCTAATGCTTCTTCAATTTCATTACCATCAAGGATTAATGCTTGAAAAGCAAGAAAATCATCATCACTTAAATCTTCAATATTTTCTATTAATTCGTTCAGATGATTTATATTAACACACTCGCTAATTTTGAAGGATTGAATATCCGATTCATAATCAGTGATGAAAACTTCCTCATAGTATCTGCCATGTTCATCCGGCTTATTAGAAATACCAATTCGATTAAGTAGATTTTTTAGTTCATCATCAGTGAATGGTAATTTCAACCACTCACCAATTAATTCTCCTTCATTATATTTTCCTAAGTTAGTTACAAATATTCTTGCATTTGTATCCATTTTAAATTCCCCTTTTAATTATTTCATAATTTTTAATGTATTTAGATGGCATATAGTAGCCTGTACCAATATACTCGTCATATTTTTTTCTTACAATCTTCCACCATGTTCTTTTGCGAAAATAATTAGGTGGTTGCTTTTGTAGGAAAACTACATCTCCTTGTATGGACTCTTTAAAACCCTTATTTGGCATTGAAATAACACTACCGATAGGTAGGTTTTTTAATGCATTTATACTTTCATTACCTTTATGATATTCATAACAGCGTTTCCTCCATTCGAGAGCAAATTCACTATTTGTAGGTGAAAGTAATTTTAGAATTCCCTTAGGACATCTACATTCATAAGGACCTTCAGTTTCATCCATATCTTTATACATAAATTCTCCATCCCTAACAGAAGTTAAGAATATAGCTGCAAATACTTCTTTAGTTTTAATAGTTTCCACAGCGGCATAGTATGTTGTGCCGACCATAGATGATTTTAAAACTTTTAAATAATCAGAATTGTTGATATTATTATCACATTCTGTTTTTCTATCAATTTTACCGTTTTTATAATTTTCTGCGTAATAACCGGTCCATCCCATATTATTACTCCTTATATATTATTTAGAGTTTTATTTTGACAATTTGTTATTCCTTTCATATAACATATTAAGTAATTTATTTTATCAAACTCCATGAAAACATAAAATAAACTCTGATAATATAGTGAGTGTTTATATTTACAAATAAAAAAGAAGACTTACAACTGTAAGCCTTCTTATATTCAATAAATTACTAATCTTTATAGTTGGTAAGCACACATACTCCAAAGTTGTGGATAAAGATTTTTAATATTTTCATAATCTTTATTACCAAATATTTTATTGTCATATTTGCCCTCTTTAATGTCCTTTGCAAGTTTATATATACCGTCTTTATTAAGATTATGTGTCTCGTTTCTGGCTATCTTAATAACTAAGTCATCTAACTGGAACTTTCCAACAAGTCCATTTTCATTGATATAGATAACTTTTAATCCGGATGAATAATTCAAGCAGTCTTTAGATACCTTTCTAAATTTACCTCTTTGAATTATCTCTTCCCCTAACAATTTTACACATTCTTGTTTTTTCATAATATCGCCAAATACATTATCAAATACATATGAATTATTTAAAGAACAAGAACACAAACTTTTAGAGTAATCTTCATATATTTTGTCCTTTCTACAAATGGTGTACTCAAACCATTCTTTATTGCATACAGTATGTAAATACTGTACTTTAACAAATACATATTCAATATTCAAATACTTAAATGCAGTATCTTCTAATACTTGATACGAAATTCTTTTAACTAAATATGGTGAGTAAAGCCAGTTTTCTTCATAAGTATTAGCTTCCTTATACTTGTCAATATCTTGATATGATAATATCCAATTTTTCCATTCTACATAAGAATAAGAATGGAGTTCTGTATGATTAGTCCATTCATTACTGATAGCTTCATCAAACTTAGGAAATTGTACACTATCATCTTTATTTGATGTTATGAATAGTTTGTTACAATTTTCGTCACAAACAATAACGGTTACATCATCCTCAATAATGCCATTGTTTTCACAATAACCGAGAGGATCGCAAACATAAATCCAATAAGGTTCACCAGAGGTAAATCTACCAATATATTTGGGTGTATTTTCTTTTGGATTAATAATTTTCCATAGTTCAATATAATCATCATTTTCATAACGCACAATTTTAACTTTTAATGTTTTTTCCATATTATTTCATCCTTTTTAATATTATTACTTTTTGAGTTTTAATCGACTTTTAGTTATTCCTTTCATATAACATTTAGTAATCTATTTTATTAAACTCCTATGAAACATAAAATAAACTCTATTATTATAATGATGATTATTGAAGGTAAATAAAAAAAGAAGACTTACAATTGTAAGTCTTCTTTTTTATAATTTACCATTTTTATATATTTAATAAAAAATCGCTACAATACTAAAGCCACTATTAGAAAACTAATAGTGGCTTTAGTAACAAATCATCTAAGAATTATTCAATAGTAGTTTTTATTTCATTACAATAAGAAATGTAATCATCAACAGCATTATGAAATTCAGTTTCAATATTAGACAGATAACAACTTTCAAAATTAACCAATGAATCTATTCCTTCAATTTTGCCATAGTAGACATTATCTTCAAAACTATATTTTATAATCGTATAATATTTTTTATATTTAAGAACAATACCTATATATTTGAAGAATAAATTAAAATTAGTGTGTCTCTGTAACGAATTATTATTATCTCTTATAAATTCCCAAGAATCATCATATGTATTGGGTACATCACAAGCAACTTCTGATTCTAAGTAATCAACAAATAATTTTTCCTTCTTAGAAAAGTTATTTGCAAATATATTAGCCATATTAGTCTTTTGACTATCAGCCAAATTTCTTATATTATAAAGAGCATGGTCTAGATTGCAGGAAAAATAGTAACACTCATACTTATATTTATTAGCAATGGTTTTAAGTGAAATTAAATAATCCATTACCTTTCTTTTATGTCGGTTACGACTTTTACCATATATTATTATTCATATAATAAAAAAACATCCTATCAGCTAACTAATAGGATGTCATTACTATAAATCTAATGCATAGCACTCATATTTGACACTCCACACGACTAAAGTCATGTTTTTTTCTTGCACTAAATTATTAAAAATCTTTTAGAGTCTAAAATTAATCACCATTATCTTTTGAAAATTGCTTAAAAATTTCAGATATAACTGTAATTTTATCTTTAATTTCAGATAAATCATCAACAATGTTAAAAATACTTCTAAATGCAATTTCACTCCGGTTAGAGAAAAATAGATCCCAAATATATTCAATAACATCATCATCAATTATTGAGAATTCTTTGAACTGTTCTACATAGTTTTCTTTCAATATGCCTTTTTTAACAATTAACCAATCGGCAAATTTAACAAGTCTCATTATAGGAAAAAAATATTCGTCAGCAAATTTTTTCTCTTTGTATTCTACTGTCATAGAATTTATTACAGTACATTCAAATACTCTATTAATATAGTTCTTCAAATCATCATTGCTTAATTTCTTTAATATTTGCTTATCAAAAAAAATTTCCAATTCATCAAATAAAGAATTTAAAACTAAAATTCTTAATTTTTCATTTTTAACATTAACTTGAAAATAGTCAATCAAATCATCTTTAGAATGACAACCATTAAAATTATCATTCTTCATCTTTTCTGCTATACCACAAATTTCATCATCAAATTTCTTAGCATCTGTAATTGATTGTTTCTCAATTATTTTCAAAGCCTCTTCTTTAGATATGTCTTTATCAACAACTAATTCATTGTCAACATAAGGTAATAAATAATCAAACATTTTCTACTTCTCCAACATTTGTATATAATAATTCATTATTACTCTCATCCGAAAAAACTGAAGGTTCTAAGCGTTCAGATTTAGGAACATTAAAAGTATGGTTGTTACAAACTAAAGTTATAGTTTTCTTTAAATAATTTTTTGTTGTAGCAGTAATCCTTTTAATATACATAGCAACATAACGATTATTTCGAAACTTAACTCCTATATTATCAATTGATTCTAATACATTAAAAGCACTTGGATTACTATTAGATAACTCATTTGATAATATTTCTAAAATCCTTATGAAATCATTTTCGGAAATGATGGGAATATCGTTACTTTTTTCTTTAATATCACCTAAACAACTATAATTTTTAATAAATAATTGTCCCTTAGGTGTTAAAGATGTGTAAATGTAATCACCAATTTCATGAGTACTAATCACATTCAATTTTACAAACTGTTCCACAATATCTAAAAAATCTTCCTCATCTTCATCTCCTGAAAATTTTTCAATAAGTTCTTCTAAATCAACAGTATGTCTTTCATTTAAATAAGTTAACATTGATAAAACATATTCTTTTTTTTCAACAATAGATAATAATTTATTTTTTTCATCATTATGCTCATTTAATGATAAGATTGCTTCACCTAACGAGTACATAACGCCAAAGTCAAATAACTTTTTTTTATCAGCATCATCATCCATGCTAACTTTTACCTTTAAAAACTTATTTTGAAGTGTTTTTAAATTGTCAATCTCTTCTTTGTCACTATTATTATTTATAGTGTGCATATACATTTGTTTTAATTTCCAAATGCTTTCTTGTCTCTTTTCTCTATTATTCAAAATCTCAAAAGCATAATAAGTATCAATACTATTTTTCATAAATATCATTACAGTAACTTCATACACAATTGGCAAGAGAGGTTACCTTCCTCCTTTTTAATTATTTTACTACTAAATAACAAATATTTTTTGTCATTTAATATAATTAAGGATTAGTAATTAAGCAACTTACTTAATTATTTTTATCACACTCCTAGAACATAAATTATAAAAAGTACTTATAATTATATTAACATAAGTTAATTTATTTTACAACATTTATGCAATATTTATTTTTATATATTTTCTTGCACTTACTACAGGTGGTACTACAGCAACTATCATCTGGTCTAGAAAATTCATGTTTCTGTGCTGATATTGATTTATTATTATACTCCGGCTGAAATACATATCCTAAAACATTATTACCATTTTCATTATTACAAGTATTGCACATAATTGAAGTTACTGCTAAAGTTTCAGCATTACTTTTAGCCATATTTTCCATTAGTGAGATTTGTGTAGTATAAGCAGATATAAATAAAATTTTGACATTAACTATAGATGTAAATAAAGAATTCAATTCTATTCCTGTGCAATCCTTGCATATCATGTATCCAATACGGCCAAAATTATCTATATCAAGAAATTCAAAACAATTATTATATTTTATGTCTTCTATATACTCAGCATCACCAACAAACTTACTAAATTTGGAATGCTTATGATGGGATAATAATATGTCACCATTCGAAGAAAGAACATATGCTACATTATTATTATCTTTCCATTCAGAACCAGTAAAAATCAACTCAATATTTTCCAAATCAATACTTTTTAATTGTTTGGATATACAATTTATAGTATTAGGCAATAAAGATAACTCTGGAAATATAGCAATAGTAATATTATTATCATCTAAATCTTGAATTGTATTTATAAAGGTGTTTACAAAGATATCTTCATAATCTTCTTTATATTTAGCATTAATTGTAAAGTTATCGCAATTAAACACTAATTCAGAATATGATGAAATATTAGAAGAAAATATACCAATATTAATATCCTTTCCAAGTACAAAAGGCTTATTATATTTTTTTATTTTTATAGAATAGTCAAGTAATTTTTTAGTTTTAATAATTTGATAACTATTAAAAGTAGTTTCTAAACTATTAGGTTCACTTACTGCCGATTGCCTTGATAAACGAATATGTGCTTTTGTTTTTAAATCATTGTCGTATGAACAAGGTGCTGCCATAAAAAACAATCCACCATCTTTAGTTATCTCGTTAAAAGGTCCTTGTTCAATAATTGTACCATCATTAATTTTTGCAAAACAAGTATTTAAATAATTATCAAAAACAACTAAAGTGTGCATACAACAACCTAAAACATTGTCTGTTTTTTGCAACATATCAAACCATGCTGTTTTAAACTTATTAAATTCCAACTTATCCGAACATATAATAATATTACTTTCTTTATCACATAATTCCATCATTATATTAAACATTGTGTCTATGTTCCTAATATCTTCATTGTTTTCTTTGATAAACTTATTATAGTCGCCTGATACTTTCTGTCTTTCTTCATTCTCTAAAAACAAAAATATAGAAACTATAAAATCGTATATTGAATTAATATTATTTATATCATATTGAATACATGTAGCTATACTTTTATTCATACAATCGCTTTCTTTTGACAATTTTATAATAATTCAGTGTAAATTATACACTTTATTATATTATAATATATTTTCACGCAAAAAGAAAGTATAATATTCACTAATTTTCAATAATAATATTTATACACTTTTACATTACTAATCAATAATAGTATGAACTATATATGATATTCCTTCTTTAACTTTTGAGTTAGAAAAGCAGATACATTGATGTTGTTTTCCTTGACATAGTTATCAATATATGCCGGTATAGATACACTTCGTCTCAGCACTCTTGTATCACACTTCTTTTTAACCTCATTATAATCAACATCAACAAGAGTAACAATTTCATTTTTAGAATGTTCGATACTATCAATATCTTTAATATTAAATACAGGCAATTCCTTATTCTTAATTATATATTCCATGCACTTTTGTAATATGGCATCTCTAGCCATCCTAATACAATCACCAATGCTCTCACCTTCTGTATTAACTTCTAATGTAGGAACAAATACATTATAGTATTTTTCATTGTTTTCTTTTTCTGTACTGATTATCACAGGAAAAAACAAAATATTTTCCATTACAATTTACCTCAATTCCATATATTAAACCATAACCTCTATCTACCATTAAATTGTAGATAGAGGTTTTAATTTTAGTGCGTTCTATATTACTTACACATTTTACTAGGTAATAAATAACTGATATAAAGCGAGAATTAATTATTAAAATTAATTATATCGTTAATTCTATCTATTAAATCGTTAATTTGTATTTTTTTAGTCGCTTTGGACAGACTTTTTCAACTTAAGTGCGTAATCCTCAATTTCTTGATTATGAATTACAAAATATGCACCTTCATAAGGTAAAATGCTTGTATCAATATCTTCAATATTGTACTTAGAGACAACATCTTCCTCTATTTTTTTACCAACACAAACTTTCCAAAAATAGTCTACCCTTTCATACAAATTTCGCATTGTAATCTTACCGTATAGCATAAGCAATATATCATGAACATCTGAATTAATGATCGTATAATTTCCCTCTTCCACATCTAAGCACAAGACAACATAATATTTACCTGTTTGTGATTTGCATATATAGAAAGCTGGGTCTTCATTAAATTCAACCAACATTTGTTCTGAGTATAGACATTCATTACCTAATTTAAAACACATCCTATTAGCTATAATAATCACCTAAACTTTCTTATTATCATATATGAATAATTCTGTATAGCCCCAAAATGTTATGAATACTTATAAAACTTATTACTTTCATCTAATATTTGAACAGCTTCACCATTATCATTAATACGGTAAAAGGCAACATTATAGTTTTCTACAGTATTTATATTAAAGTTATTTTTATAGGTTAGATCCTTAAAAAAACTATATGGGAAATCCTTAATACCAAACATTATTCGACTATTAGTCGCATCAGAATTGTACCATTTGCCGGATGAAGTCTTAATCACATTCCATTCATGAGTTACATCACCATTATCAACAATACGATTTTCAAGTCCTGCTAACAAGCATAGATACTGATAAGCAGCTGCATAGTCAGCACATACACCTTTTTTAGTTACTATAGAATACTCATATGAATAAGCGTGTTCATCATCATATTTAATATTAGTAGCAACCCAATCAAATATTGCATAATACTTATCATCTACATTTGTATACTGTGATAAGTTAGCCTTATTTAATATATTCATTGAAGTGGAGTATAACTTTTGACACTGCTTTGAATCAGCAATATAAAGCGTAAAATCTTTTATGCTACCTTCAAATATGTGATCTACATCAAAAGTTTCAGAATTTAAAGCATTATCTAAAAGAGTAGAATTATTAGCTGCTAATAATTTTATAATTTTATTATAAAATTCCCTACTGCTTTTAACATTTGTGTTGTACTCACAATGAATGCCACTATAAATATATTGTAAACCTTTCACTGAATAGTTCATATATGCATCAACGAAAGCATCTACAAGTTCTTTGTCACTATAGACATACTTCATTTTGTATCTGTCACCTAAGTAGTTTACATAGCCCCAAGTTGGTTTCTTTTTAATTGTTATATTAGTATTAAGGGTATAGTTTTTCTTTGTCTTCTTACATGTAACGATAACTGTTGCTTTGCCCTTAGCTTTTGGCACAATTGTTCCGTACTGATTTACATATGCAATCTTATTATCACTTGACTTATATGTAAACTGTGTCTTTAAGTTCTTTAACTTATTGTACATACTTTTAGAACAATTTTTCTTCTTATATATATTCTGAATATTCGAATAAAAGTTTACAATATTAGAAATATTTTTATTTTCACCTTTATAAAGGTTGACTTTCTTTGGAACTTTGTTTACTGCAATTTTGTAGCCATAAGGATATGCACCTTCTTTTACTGTTACCGTACACTTTCTTTTAATGCACTTTAAATTAACAGTAATTATAGCTTTACCGGCCTTCTTTGCTACTAACTTACCGTTCTTCTTATTCACTGCTACTACTCTAGAGTTGTTAGAACTATAAGTACCCTTTGCACCCTTAGTTGTGATTACATATGTATCACAAACTTTCATATTTTTCTTTGATACTGAAATTGTAGGGTTTAACACTCTTACTGTAATTTTTTGCCATACACCATTGACTTTAATTTTTAATTTTGTTCTACCTGCTTTTTTACCTACAATCTTGCCTTTTGAATATTTAGCAATTTTGTTGTTGGTGAATAGATAATAAGGACGGTTCTTTTTACCTTTTGCTCTACCACTAATCTTTACTGTTTTACCATTATTTACATACATAGATATAGTTCTTTTTTTATCTACATTTCTAATAATAGGTCTGATTACTTGAACTTTATATGTTAGAGTAATACCATTTGTTTTTACCTTAATAGTTGCTTTACCAATTTTCTTTGCAGTAATATTACCCTTACCATTTACAGTTGCAACCTTTTTGTTTGAACTACTATATGATTGTTTACCTACTTTGCCACTAATGCTTAGTTGCTTTTTATTAAGAATAATAATCTTATTTGTTTTGCTATTGCTTTTAATTTCAGCATTAGTCTTAACAGAAATGTTTACTAAAATATTAACACCATTTCTTGTTACTACAACTTTAGTATTACCTTTTTTAATACCTTGTACAGTACCGTTTTTATTAACTGTAGCAATTTTAGGGTTATTACTCTTAAATTTTAGTGTTCCTGTAACACCCTTCTGCTTTCCAATATTAACTTTTTGACCTGCTTTTAGGTTAATACTTTTTCTTGTAATAGGATATTTTACATTAACATTACATGTTAATTCATAAGTATCATCAATTTTTGCAGTAACAGTAGCTTTGCCTTCTTTTAACGCTTTGATATTACCATTGTTATCAACCTTAACAATACTATTGTCACTAGAGGTCCAATTAATTGATGTGATTTCTTCAGTAGTAGGAATAATATTTAGCTTATCATTGTCACCAATGCATAGTGATAGTTCTGTTTTATCCAATTGATAATCTGTAACAGATACTTGAATTGTTTTTGTACCTTTATCACTAGGTAGATTAGTACCATCACAAGCATTAATAGTAACGGTAGCAATACCTTTATTAACAGCTGTTAGTAAACCATCTTCTGAAACAGTTACAACATTTACATCAGAACTTTCATATATAGCTTTTACTGAGGAAGAAACATTTAATTGGAAAGTTCTATTGCTGATAGTATTTAAATTAACATCCTGTAATTCAGAAATATTTTTACCATTTACAGTTGGTACAATATTAAAATTAATAGTTTTTACAAAGCCTTCATAGTTATCATAATCACTTCTAAGACCTGTAACAGTTACACTTGCAATACCAACATCCGTATTGTTAGTATATGTTAAAGTATAATCTTTATCGAGTACAAGTGGTTCTCCACCATCATCATTTACTGCTACTTCCGGTGTGATTGGTTCGCCTGTATATAGTTGGTCAGCTATTTCTGTATTTACTCCAATTCCTAGGTTGTTATCATATTCCCAACCTTCTACTGCATTTATATTATATTGTGCAGCACTTACGATATTTGTGCTACATATTGTTGATAATAGAATTACTAAACTTAATACAACTGATAAAACTCTACTTGTTTTTTTCATATTTATTCCTCCTTATTAAGTTTATTTAACATTATTATTCTTTACAATTATAATGTAACACAACTGATATTTTTAGTCAAAACTATGCATACTCAGTATGCATAGTTTTGACTAATGTATTCAATTATTGTTATGTACAAAAGTATGATTAATACTATATATTTTCAATGTTTATTCATATATTTTAGGTGTGTTTGACTATTTGAAAATATGTTATATTGTCATATTTTATTAAATTGATTTTATATATATAATCAATATATATGGCTTATAACCACAAGAAGGCTACAAAATATAGTCTTGTAGCCTTCAATATAGGAATAACTATCTCCTATTTATTATTTACTTTTTCTCTTTTTAGAGATTAATAAGATTGATAGAACACCTGCACCTACAATAGAAAGCAATAGAATTGCATAACTACCTACACCAGTTTTTACCGGTGGTGTTGGTGTATGTGGTTCTACTTCATCTGTCATTTTAACATCAAGTGCTTTTGCTTCTTCCGGCATTGTAAATTTAACATCCTCTGCCTTTAGATAACCCTTTGGTGCTGATAGTTCCTTTAATGTATAGGATTCACCTGCATTTAAGATACCCTTAAATGTCTTAACATTACCATCTGTCTTCCATGGCTTAACTACAACATTACCCTTACTATCAAGGATTTCAAGTGTTGCACCGGATAAACACTTACCATCCTTTGTAAGTTTAGAAACATTAACTACAGTTTCTTCATCTTTCATCTGTACTTTTTGAACATCACCTGTGTTTTCAATAGTAAACTTAATGTCAGATGCTTTAGCATAACCAAGTGGTGCTAAATCTTCTCTTAATGTATATGTTTCACCAACTGTTAAACCCTGTAATAGGTGTGCCTTATCAGTTGAAGTCCAAGTTTCTACAACTTTGCCATCCTTATCAGTAACAGTAAGTTTAGCACCTGGAAGTTCTTTCTGACCTGTAATATCTGTTTTTGATACTTCAACTTTTGTTGGTGCATCAAGAATATCTACGATAATACCGGATGTAGTTGATGGAATGATAAATTCCTTATCATCAGCAGTTTTAAATCCTGTAGGACTACTCTTTTCGTGGATGATATACTTGTGACCCTGTGAACATTTGCCGTAAATGTTTTCTGTCTTTGTTGTTGTAGTCCATTCATAGATAACCTTATTACCATTTTCAGCATCAAGTAACTGCATTACTGCACCTGCAAGGTTTTCTTCATTTTCCTTACCCTGTTCGTGAATTTCAGCATTATACTTATTAACCTTTACAACTACAGGTGAGTCTTCAACCTTTTGTTCAACAACATTTGGATGTTCTACTGTGTTTTCGCCAGGTTTAATTTCTACTTTGTATACTTCATCACTTAGAACATAGTGTTCCGGTGCAGTAATTTCTTGTAGATAGTAAGTACCAATTGGTAGGCTGTCACTAATGGCTTCACCCTTATCATCAGTTGTGATTGTACCTACAAGGTTAATGCCCTGTACAAGTCTCTTATTTGTTACCTGTGTAATTTCACCATCCGGATCATCAGTTGAAAGGTCTTCATCTTTATTAATGATGTCAGTAACCTTTGAATCATCAACTTCTTCCTTATCATCAACAGTTACATCTGATGTATCGTCATCATCACTGTCTTCATAACTAGAAG